>NFZD01006668.1_pt1 | contig 20981 bp, 21 predicted proteins | sample 1095381 | NCBI WGS metagenome assembly NFZD01 (sample SAMN03609891, study PRJNA323583) | gut metagenome | isolation source: feces | host: Rattus norvegicus | place: Denmark: Riget | collected 2013 | reverse complement strand
CATTGATAAGTTTAGTAAGTTAACCTCATCTATTGAACATGTGCAGGCTACCTTAGAAGAAGCCCACAGGTCCATGGATAAGGTTCTTGCTGAACAGTTAATTCTTGAGAGAACCACTGTAGCATTACAGCAAGCTAAGCCACTGTTATCTGCATCCTCTATAAAGCAGTGTGAGAACTTAGCAAATACTGCCATTTCTTCAATTTTTGGAGAGGACTGGACAGTTCAGTGGGATGTGGAGTCTTCACGGTTTGTCCTCAATAAGGACGGGTTTCAAACAGACCTTGCTGAAGGTGAGGGTGGAGGTATTGCTACCGTCATATCCTTTGTGTTTTCTGTCTACCTTCTTGTTAAGATGGGAAAGCGTAAGTTTATTGCTTTCGACGAAGCATTTTATGCAGTCTCTGAAAGGTATTTCACTAATTTTGTTCAATTTGTCAGACAAGTGTGTCACGATTTGGGAGTGGATTTAGTATTGGTAAGTCACGATAATAGAATTACAATGGATGATGTAGACCATTGTTATCTTATAGAGAATGGCACAGCTAAAAGATTGAAGTGATGAAAGATTTTGTAGTTATAACAGATACTCATTTTACTACATCGTCAAGAGTAAGATCAGGTGAGTTGTTGGATGATCTTTATAATAAGTTGCAGTTTGTTGTAGACTACTGCAATAGTAATGATGCACAGCTTCTTCATGCAGGAGACCTTTTTGACAAAGCCACAGTGCCTGACTTAGTTAAAACTAAGCTGGCACCTAACTTTATGAAGTTGAAATATCCTATGATTTGCATCAACGGAAATCACGATTTGTTGTACTCTAATGTTGAGTACAACTACAAAACATCTTTTGGACTTTGGGAATCTCATGGAGTGATTAGAAATCTTGATAAAAAGGATATTGATTTAGGTGATGTGTATCTCACATCTCAGGTCCCTATAACTCCAAAGGGAAAACCGCAAATTGTGCTTCATCACGGTTTCCTTAATAAGGACGATGAAAATTGGTCATTTAAGTTCACAGATATACAGACCAAGGAATCCACAATAATAGTATTGGGGCATGATCATTGTCAGTATGATGATATACAGTACACGTCCAACGTTCGAATAATACGTCCAGGGTCTTTCACAAGAACCAACCGTGCATCTGAGAATCAAAGACAACCACAGTTAGTTCACATAAAGTTAATTAATGGTCTTCTAAAGTCAAAGAAAGTAGAAGTTCCTGCTCGACCTTGGGAAGAAGTCTTCAAAACTAAAGAGGTGAAGATAACAAAAGCTCAGCAGAAGGACACCTATGAGGATATAATCAATCTAATCAAGTCTTCTCAAGCACAGGATTTATCTCTTAGGGACGCTCTCACTCAAGTTGCTGACCCTGATGTGGTAGAGTATGCAATGAGAACTCTTGATTATGCAAAGGTAGATAAAGCATTTAAACGAGTATAACGACATGTTTACAAAGTAACAAATAAGACAGGCAAGAAAAGTTGCTACATCTATTGAAAACTCAGAGAAATGGGCATCATTATAATTGCTAAATCTAATGATTTACATGCGTATTTGAGTTCTGATATGGATCAAGCTCATCATTTACATGAACCTGGCTTCGGATCAGGAGTTGAAATACCTTTCCTCAATTGTGGAGAGATTGATGATTCAGGAGCAGATGACACTGAATATTTTGAGAAGGGATATAAATAAAATTGATATTTAATTAAATCTAGATTTATGGAAGAAACAGTAGTAACAACTCAAGCTGATGAATTCGACATGTCTCCAGACGCCCTTGAACAGGCAGTGTCTGAGATGAATGCGGAGAGCATTGATGAGTTTTCTGCCGGTATGGACTTTGAGAAATTCATTGTACTCAACAAGAAGGACCTTACGGCATTTTGTAGGTTGGTCGAACCTCTTACAAAAGCATCTGTTGATGAGTATGGTAAGTCTGTGTTCGTTCATTGTGTTAACGATGACACAGTCGAGCTGAAGTACATTAATCATCCTTACGTGATTGTACATACCATTCAGAACAGATCCGGTAAAAGAGTTAAGGATTTTGCACTTTCTGTCGCAATTCTTAAGAAAATCACCACTTCTTCATTTGCGTCTGTTATTCTTGTTGAGGATAACGATTCAATGAACATTGCTCTTTGCGAGTCATTGTTGTATCTCGAGACAAAACCGCTGAAAGCATCACAGTATGATCTCCCTGTAAGGGAAGCAGAGTTCACAATTGACAAAGAGCTTGCTCATTACACGTTCCGCACAGTAGGTTCTATATTGTCATGTACTGATAGGGCTTCAGAGAAGGTAGCAGTTATTAAAGACAATTGTGTTAATTTCAACACAGGTGTTTTTGCGTCTAAGTCCAAGTCTCCTTTTGGGGAGTCTGAGAACTTTGTGTTATTTAAGCAGGTTTCTGATGTAATCGGAATCCTTTCAGAGCTCACTAAAGTGGGATTAAGGTATTCACTTTATGAGGACATTATTGTTGTCAATTGTGACGGCTCCATTTATTGTGAAATGCCTATAGGAACTGGTGATAGGGTTAATGATTTTCTTTCACCTACAGCCGAGTTAGCTCTTAATTTCAAGGCTGAGGTGTCCATCATCAATGATACCTTCTTAAGGCTTGTGTCAATAGTTAAGTCTCTCGATTATTTGTCTAACATTCTCACAATTTCTTTCTCAAAAGAAGAAATGAGACTTGCTATTGCAACATCAAATCAGTCTAAGTCTTCTGTATACAAATTCCCTATTATCGAGGGTAAACCAGAGGTTGAAGGAGATATGAAACTTACAGCTGAAGTGTTGCAGATATTCTTGAGGATTGTTGGTTCTGACGTCAAGTATTCTTTTAATGAAAATGGACTTGGCATAACCAACGAGACTGGAGCATTCTTGATTAGGAAATCATAAGCCTCATATCTACTCTCTTTTTATTTATTGGAGGATATACTTTATAGTACATCCTCCTTATATTTTAATAAATGAATATGTTATGAACGATTTAATAAAGCAACATGTGACCAAGTTGATTGATTCTGCACAGTCAGGTCAACCAATTTTTGTCAGACAGATTATAGGCACAACTTTAGTCAAGACTGACATCACAGACTCTTCCCAGCTCGAAGAGTTGTCAGACTATGAACTTGGGTATCTCTACGGCTACACAAGAGCATCACAGAATATTCCTTTCACCGAAGTGCTTAATACACTTTTAGTTGATTCAGTTCCTTATAAGAAAGGAGTATATGACGGTTATCTGAATGAAGCACAGCATACCGATCATGTTCCTGACTCCACTTCTTTAAGAAAGCTTATAAAGGATTATGTATCAGGAGAAAAAAACTTCATTCAGATACTGGACTCTTATCAGGCTTTAAAGGATGCTAAAGAAGAGAAAGACTATCAGCTACTCAAACAAGGTGAAGATTATCAACTCGGGGTCAAGTACAGCAAGGAAAATCTCCAAGCTGTTGAGGAAGATCTCTCAAATAATAAGAATCACAGAATCCTTGGAGTAGATGAGAACGGTGATGTTATTGTAGGTGAAAAAGAGTCCGAAGTAGTGTCGGACGCATCTGTAGATGATTATTCTTTAAAGAAAGTCAATAATAAGCACTATGAAGTTCTAAAGAACGGTGTGCATACTTATGATTTAGAGCAAAAACAGTCTAATTGGACATGTAATTGTACAGGTTTTAAATACAGAAATAAGTGCAAACATATAGGCTTACTTAATGACGTTCTGCCTAAACGTAGACCTTTACCAGAATTGGAAGCAGCTGTTCCTATGATTAAAGCCACCATAGAACCATTGTTTGGACCAATGCTCGAAGGTAACAATGGAGGTAAGTGGTCAATCGTAGGCTCATATCGCAGGAAGAAGTCTACTGTGAAGGATGTGGACATCATTGTGGAGACGGATAAGAGTACATTTATTAAACTTCTTGACGTCCTAAAGCAAGATCCTAATTACGAACACACAATGGCAGGACCTGACATTATTCGTGGCAAATATCAGGGTTGGGACTTTGATGTTACCAGAGTAGAGCCAGGTGAATGGGGCAGTTATCTATTGTACAGGACAGGTGATGCTAACTTTAACATGAAGATGCGAGCCCTTGCAAAGAAGAAAGGCTGGCGTCTTAATGAACATGGGTTGTTTGATTCAGAAGGTAATGTTATTGCAAATGAGTCTGAAGAATCAATATTTAAGGCACTTGGTATGCCTTATATTAAACCAGAGGATAGAGAGTAGGATATATAATTATAAACAATTGATTCAATATGAATCTTAAGGATTTATCAAATAAAATCAATCCTGTTAAGATACAGGACAAGGATTCTTTAGGTCACAAGTTGGCTCGTGGAATAGGTCTTGTTAAAGAGGGTCTTCCTAAGAGCTTATATGAGGAGTTTAAGAGGACCTTCAAACCAAGGATGGATATATCATCGTCTGATAAATCTTCTAAGAAGAAGTTTATAGCAGTTTCTCTTCAAGTGCCTAAGGAAATTAAGGTAGGAGGAGTTTTACTTAAGGCTGAAGGGTTCAAAGCTTCCAAAGATAATGGTGTTGTAGATGTATTTTACAGACCAGACAATGGCAAGTGGGTATCCACCACAGATGATTTGTAATCATGGATTTAAGCAAACATATAAAAGTCTCTGATGACTCAAATAATGCAGAGAAGGAGCTTAACTCGCTTATAGCGGAAGAGTTTGAAGCATGGTACAACTATTTCATTTTCTCTCAGTTCCTTGTAGGAAATGAGAGATCTTCTGTTGAGATGACGTTTATGAAATTAGCTTCTGATGAGTTACATGATCATGCATTTAAACTTATAAATAGGCTTAATGAATTAGGGCTGCATTGTTGCGTTATAACTCCTGACACATGGAGGCTCACTGCACAGCAACAAATAAATGTAAATCCAGATTGTTCGGTCAAAACACAGTTGAAAGTCAATAAGGAAGCTGAAGAGGGAGCTATTAGGCATTATAAGTTAGCCATTGAGTATTTCCAGAACTTAGGAGATATAATCACAGTTGAACTCCTAAAGGCTATTTTAGCTGATGAGGAGGAACATCTCTGTGAGATTAACGACTTCCTTGAAGATATACAACATTCAAATTTATAGCTATGGATTTAAAAGAATTATCAAAAGTATCAGATTCAGTCAGAACTCCTCAGGGAGCTTCTGGCTCTCAAAAGAAGATTAAGGACTCAAAGGTCACCTATGCTAATCTTAAGAGAAAGATAAAGGATGCCCTTGGGGATACGGAGGATACTGAATCTGCTGTAGACACTGTTAAAAGTTTTCTGTCAGAAGCCCCTGCAGAGGAAGTACTGACAGCTGCTATAGAAGTAATTTCTGAAGTGGTTGACAATCTTGAAGAGCAGGTGAGTGATTCAAAGAGGGCAAGAGTGCCGTTCAAGAAATTTAAAGTGTCTGACGGTTACAGGGATCTCAGGAGAAAAGTAAAGGACGCTCTCGAAGAGACAGAAGACACTGAGTCTGCCATAGAAGCAGTCACTGGTTTCTTGCAGGACCAAGATCCTGAGCAGGTATTAGCAGCATCTGTGGATGTCCTTGGGGATATCATTGACGTTCTTGAATCTAAGATTTCAAACGAGTCAGAAGACGATCCAGATGAGATTTATGATTCAGTCACTGCAGGTTCTATCATTCTGAACAAAGCAGGGGAAGAGGTCAAAGTCTCTTCAGTTGAAAGTAAGGACGGTTCTCACAAAGTGTTTTGGGTTGATGAGGACGACAAACCTCAGTATGACGAATACACTGATGAGGAGTTTAAAGAAATAGCAATTGTGAAGTAATGAATCTTAAACGAATAGTAGACAGCTTTGATTTGAGCTATTTCTTTGAAGGCAGGATTAGCCAAGAAGATGTGCAAGATTTGTACCATTATGGAGTTCTTGAAGTAAAGAAGCCTTCTAAGGGTTCTTATAAGGAGATTAAGAAAGCAGCTATTGCTCGTGTAGAAGAACTTTGGGGAGAACCCGAAGTGAATTTTGACTACGGAGATGCAAATTTCGATGTAGAAATCTCACCGGATAAAGTCACAATTTTTGCAAGCTAACATTTTGTTGCCAAAATAATTATGTGTTTGAAGGGTAGGCATTTAGCTACCCTTCTTTCGTATTTTATAATAAACACATTAACAATGGAACAGGCAGAATATACAGAAATAGATGCTCAACATGATGTAGACTTCTTTAACGAGGGTTTAACCATAGAAGAGGTTCAACAGAAAGAGGCATTAATGGCAATTTATTTATAGGAGGATTAGTAATGAAAGTATTGAAGATAAAGAAATCGAGTCCACTCTATAGTGGCGCTGTTTATGTTTGTGAAGTAACAAGGTCGGCTATAAAGGTATTGGATAATGAGTCTCACATTTCTCGCTATAATAGAACAACAGGTAGGTATTCATCTTCATCAAAGTTGTCAGCATTAGCTTCTGTGGGTGAAGTACATTTGGATACAGCCACCATAGAAAGGTATATGACTGGTAAAGAGACTTGGGATGGCGGAGTAAGAATTAATTGTGATTCTAAAGGAAAGTTTATAAAGAAGAACTTATCTCCTCTTAAGGCTCGTGGAATGGAAGCATGGCTTCATGATAATAACATAGAAGTTATCGATTTGTTTAGTAAATAATACATTAAAACAAGGAGCCTTTTAAAGGAAGTTACACTTGTTTGGCACCTAATTTAAGGTGCCTTTTAATTTTAGTTTATGAACCTTTTAAGAATAAGTGATTTATCCAAGGAAGAACAAACTGATCCTTTGAAGAAGGATTTGTATAATATGGTACGACAGTTTGTCTACAAATATCAGAGGCATTATCACCCACATTATAAGGGAGATTTAATAGATTTGGTGTCAGATTTTTATATTGAGTTTTTGACACCTAAGTCTAGGGTCAAGGGAAAAGAAGAATCCCTCCTTGACAAGTACAATCCAGAAATCACCTCTCTTCCTTATCTTGTTAAGCAGTCTGTCATAAGAAAGTTAATTGACAGAGAGCGAACTTATAAGGGTGAGATTAATTATGCAGAGAAGTACGATGAGGATACTGGAGATTTGTCACTTGACTTCTTAGCAAATAAAGTTGACAGTTCTAAGAATGCAGAGGATATTGAATTAACCGAAGAGCAGATAGAGCAGCTTAAGGAGAAGTTCAATGCCATGCCTACTAGGACTAAGAACGACTTTATGAAGGATTACAAGGAAGCTATGAAAGTAATGTCACCTTATTTCCAAAGTATTTTTAAGGAGATAGTTGGTGACTATGACACATCTTCTGAACATAAGGAAAAGAGCGTTAAATCCCTTAACAATGACAGTTCAATAGTCGAATCCATCAAAGATAAGTTCCCTGATATTACTGTAAATATACAAAAAGTTAAGGCAGGAGATGTTATAAGGGTTAATGGAGAAGATGTCAGTGGTGTAAAAGAGTTTATGGAGGGTGAGGGTTACAAAGTCTATGCTAAGAGAGGTAATAACATTTATTTTATAAAGTCATGAATTTAAAGGAATTATCAAAAGTAAGGGATTCAAAGCAAGATTGCTTGATCTCTTTTTGTGAGGAAAATAGCATTTCCAAGGAAGATCTTCTCAAAGAGCTCAATGCTTACCTTGACAATGATACTAAAGTAGATTTTATAGAGCATTTTAAGAAAATGTACAACATTGAGGATGAAAACAGTTAAAGATTTATTAAAACAGCTTATTCAGACCAAGGTATCAGATGATTCGTCTTCCGAGCTTAAGAAATTAGCTCAGGATAGAGGCATCGATACTGCTGGATTATCAGTTGCACAGTTAGAGAAAGCTCTTGGTGAATCTATATGGACAGAAACGCATCCAAATGAAGAGATGCCTCCTCAGATAGCACCAATGCTTATTGAAGAGATAACTTCTGCAGGTAAAGATTACATCTCCAAAAACTTTAAATCGGATCGTTGGTTTGCACAAAACAAATTGAACGGTATGAGGTTTATTTTGGTAATTAATCCTGACGGTAGCACCCATATGACCTCAAGGTCAAGGTCCGTCAAGACTTTTAGGTTCAACGAATTAGACGGTAGAGTTCTTGGACTTTTAAATATTAAGTCACCTTTTAAAGGTAGAGTTATTCTTGACGGTGAAATCAAATGTCCTGTAGCCGAGATAGAGTTGCCATCAGGAGAAGTTACTAAATCAACCTTGCAGTCTACTGTAGGTTTGATGCATCTAAATGTTAAACAATCTTTGGAATTACAGGAGAAGTATGGTTCTTTGGTGTTTAATGTGTTTGATATTCTTATGCTTGATGGTGAATCTACGGAGCAACTTCCTTATGAAGAGCGAGCAGATTTAGTTTATGCTACTGTTAAAACTTTAGTAGAAGCTAACCCAGGGATATCCTTAAAGGAAGTTCCCGTGATTAAGGATTACGAAGATGCATGGGAGCTATTTGAAGAGTATACGGGTCGTGGTGAAGAAGGCATTATCCTAAAGGATAGAAAGGCACCTTATGAGCAAGGAAAACGAGTCAAAACTCAGTTAAAGGTCAAGGCATTTTCTACAGTTGACGCTTTTATTACAGGTTTTGTGCCTTCTTCTAAGGGTAAGAAGTATGAAAACCTTATAGGAGGTCTTAAATTCTCTTCTTATGTTGATGGAGTAAAGAAGGAAATCGCTGCGATTTCTAATATTCCAGAATCGCTTAGGAAGAATGCTACATCTTATGATGAGAATAATCAGCCAATTCTTAACCCAGAGTATCTAAATCAGTGCTATGAGTTAATTGGTCAGGACTTCAACAAGAAGTCTATGAGGCTTAATTCAGCAAGGATCTCAGAGCGTCGTCAGGATAAGAATCCAGAGGATTGTCAGATAGATTCGTCTAAAGTTAAATATAACACGGAGGTTTAGCAAATGAATATCAAGAAAGCAATAAAGATTAAGGAGTCCGTGGTCGACGACATTATCCAGCATATTAAAGCAGGAGAAATTGTAGTTGCTCACGCAACTGATAAGAATGATAAGGCAGTTGTAGGTCCTGCAGAAAGGGACACTGAGATTTACTATCATGCAGGTTATACCCTAACCGGTAACCCTACTAAGACAGAAGTCTGGCCTTATTTTATAGTAGGTGATGAAGGTGGTTTAGGGCTCTTGTTTGATGAGTACGGCAAGGAGAACTTTATCAGAAGCTACTTTAATGACGCCACATGGGTGATTGATGAGGTAGTGCCTGCTAAAGTAAGTGACTCTATAACAAAAGATAAAACTATAGTGTTTCACTCAACTCATTCCAGAGAGGAGCTTGCAAACATTCTACTAAAGAATGAGTTTTCAGCAGGTAGAGAAGGTGGAGCCATGCTCGGACCGGGATTTTATGCAAACCAGCACCTTAGGCAGGCACAGAAAGGAAACTATGGAAATAATATTCTCAAAGCTCAAGTTTACGGAATTGATAAATTCCTCATCCTTGACAGCGACATTTATTCAGAAATCTATGGCACTGACGCTCCCATTGATTTTGTATGGCAACAGATTAAATCCAAAGGCATCACCAAGATACCAGAATGGTTTATTGATCACAATGCTAATAGAGGATCTACTGCACGTCTTGCGTCCCCTTTATGGGACGCTTATGGAGCAATCTTGAGGAAGCATTTCAGTGGTTTTGTATATACAGGTCTATATGATTACGAATCAATAGTTTGCTGGTACCCTGCAAAACATATCAAACCTCTTGAAGTTTCCTTTGACAAAGGTCAGACTTGGATCTCTGTTAATAAGGCTAAAGAGATAATGCAATCCCAAGATAAGAAGCAGAACTTGAGGTCTGCTGAAGCTGTTAGAACTGCACAAAGGGCCTACGATCTCATCAATAGATATGAGAAGTATTCTGATGATAGGCTAGCTAATGCTATTAAGTCACAGTTGTCTCGAATTGCAGACCCTACTAAGAAACAGGTAAGGTTTGACGGTTTTGTTGAAGCCCTTACTGAGGTAAGGCCTTCTGTAATTGATTTAATTAAAAATCAATAAAATAAGTTATGAATTATAAAAAATTATCAAAAATTCAGGATTATAATCCTGACGCCTTAATAAAGGACGAATTTCCAAGATTAATGGAAATTATTGAGAAATCAGGTAAGCTCAAGACACCTAAAGGTTCTATTTACAAGAAGCCTTGGCACGGTGAAGGAAGAGATTATGCTTATGTATTTGTATCAGGAAATAGAATAGAAGTAGGCGAATCACTTAATGAAGTGCTTGGTTATATTGATGACTGGTATAAGTATGTAGAGGATTCTAAGATCAAAGATGATAATAGTCTTCCATCAATCGATGAAATTCTTGAGGATGCACTCGCAGGCCCTGAAATATCCTCTTGGGAGGGAGATATTAATGGTTATGATGTAGTAGTGAGTGCTCAGTTTGAAGACCTATTAGACATTGAGGATCCAGATGCTTATGGAACGTTGCATGTACTTATTGATGACAAGTCAGAGTTTTATACAGAAATTACTGACACAAATGATGATGAGATTAAAGACGGTGTCAAGAAAGCAATTGAATCTAAATGTGGTGTAGTTCTTAGTTAGAGGGGGTTTTCACTGTAATTTTAATCTTGGCTCTTCACTGACTAACACTATTTGTTTATTTAAACAAAGGTCAAGATATGAATTATAAGAAAACTCCAACCTTTGTGGAGGGTGCAGGGATTCACCTTAACGAATAAAGGTTTCCATACATAGTATGAATTACACACTAATGCTGTCGTATTAGTGTGTAATTGTTTTATAAAACTAAATTATTTATGACACGTTCCCAAGAATTCATTAGTAAAAACAGACGGAAGTTGGTGGATGGTCCAGACTTTTTCAATCCTGACACCTCACTGATGCCTGCTGAATTGTATGAAAGTTCTAAACTTAAAGTATTGTTTGTTTTTCCTACATGTCATTCTGTCAAAACAGTTTCATCAACTGCTGCAGCTCTTCTTGACATTGTAGTGACCTCTTGTCCTGATGTATTCGTGGATTTTGCTTATATGCCCGATGCACAGGATCTTAAGCTTTATGATGATGCCCAGATTCCTTATGCGATAGGACACTCCACGCATCTTGATGCATCTCATTTTGACATGGTAGGATTTTCCATTTCTGTCCTATCTGAGATTGTCAATTGTCCTGTAATGCTTAAGTCTTTCGAAAGGTGTGACAAACCCATCCCACTCTTTTGGACTCAGAGAAAAGACCTACCTATAGGCTCACATCCAATTCTTTACTGTGGAGGTATCACTGCTGCCTGTGGTGATATCATGTTCGGTAAAGTAGGCAATGAACAGGCATTTCTTGATTTTCAATATCTTGGAGCAGGTGAACGAACTAATCTCCTCACATCACGACTTATAGAAGCTCTGTCCACTAATAAGGTAACAAGGAAGGATGATGATCGTGATGTTTATGGTTATGCTCATGAAGAGATTAAAGACTTTACGTTAGAAGTTTCTGTCAATACCATACAAGATTATGTAGAATCCCTTTTTGATCTTAACTGGATTTATCAACCACAGGCTTATGAGGTGACGTTTAACTCCAAAACAAACCAGATTGTTTCAAATAAGAAAATCAACCCAAAAGCCCGTGATTGGGTTAGACCTTACTACCCACACAAGTTGGAGGAAGAACTTGGCATAGGCAGAACCATTATAAATGCGTCAGGCGATAACACAGGTACGACTCAGACACAGGTGTCAGAGGGGTGCTCTGCAGGGGGCCAATGTTCGTTTATGGTGTCAGGAGATACTCGAATATGGACTAATTGTGGCATTCTACGCATAGAAGATGTAAGCAAGCCAGAAACAGTTCAAGGTGTTTTTGCTGAGACTTGTAATGGAGTCGTTTGTCAAGGTACAGCCGATGAGTATAAGGTAATTACTCATAACGGTCACCAGATAAAGGTATCCAATGATCACAGATTTATGGTGGTGGTTGATGGCAATCTTGTAGAAAAGCGCACTTATGAATTGCATCACGGGGATGTAATACTTAGAAAAGTAGGTGCTCATGCTTATCCCAATTATGTTGATAACAGTGAATACACTCATGAGGAGTTTGCGGAGCTTCTCGGCTTTATGCATGGTGATGGTTGTTTTGATCATAAGCAAAATAGGTGGAAAATATACATGTCTGATGGTGAGTTACCTCACTACGAGTATCTTTTTAGAAAGTTTGTTAATACAAGCTATAAAACAAGGATTCATTATAAAGGAACCAAAGGTAATATTTGGGTCATTGAAGGTAAAGCTTTAAGTGTTCCATTTGATATTGCTGATACAGCATGCAGTGAATTATATGTTCCTGATTTTATATTTAAGTCACCAAAATCAGTTGTATGCTCATACCTTCGGGGCATCTTCCAAGCGGATGGATGGTTTACTGATACTATAGGATTAACTTCAATATCCGAAAAATATGTTCACGACATAGCTTTACTGCTTTCATATGTAGGAATAGACTGTTCTGTTAAATATAATGGGTGTTTTGATAGAACACCAATGAAAGGACACAAGGCATCGTGGTATATCCACATACCACGTGATTTTCATGCTAAGTTTATAGAAGATATAGGGTTTATTACTAAGAATAAACAAGTTCAGAAGACCTCTAATAGGAGCAAGGCTAACTTGAGAAATACATTAGCCCTTCAGAATCTTGTAAGAGACACGTTTGGCTCACGCGCTACAGCTCGTGCTTGGGGATTAGGGGACTTATTTGAGTCTCCTCGAGACTACATATCTGATCGGGTATTCAGAAGAATCTATGAAACACCTCTTTATGAAAAGCTTCCTGAGGATTCTGTGTTTAGAATGATAGCATCAGGTCAGTTTGTAACGGATAAGATTGAATCAGTAAATCTCACTGGAAAAGTAGTGGATATGTATGACGTTATTGACACTGAGACTCATCTTTGCGTATATGAAAGTATCTTAACTCATCAGTGCTCAGAGGGCGCTTACACGGGCGGCTGGGTTGAGAAGAGTAGAGATAGAATCCTTCATGAAATCAAAGAGGCCAAGAAGTACAGCGCCGGTTACAAGTTCAAACCCTTTTCTTTCAACTGTAATTATGTAACAGACTATAAAGGACTCCTTAAGGAGTTTATTCAAATATATCCTAAAGTCACATTCATCAACATGAGGATGGAGGAACTCGGTAGAGACACTGATGCACTCAAGATGATGAAACTCATTGGTTCCAACCGAATCTCTGCTCCCATTGAAGGCCTTTCTCCTCGCATTCAGAACAATCTCCTCAACAAGTGTCTTTCCGAAGAGTCTCTCAGAAACTTTATGGATGATATGGTGCATATGAAGTTGACTGACATCAAGGTAGGAGGAATCTTCACAGGTTATGAGGAGGACGAGGACTTTCAATGGATCTGCGACTTCGTTGATTCTTATAAGAAAAGAGCCGCTAAGGAAGGTGGCAATTTTCCGTTCCGTTTAAAGTGTTGTGCTACTGACGATGCACTAACTCCTGTACCTGGAAAGGGACTGTTAAGGCAAAGTCTTTTGACAGAAGGTCCCGTAATCGGTTACGAAGAGTCCAATATTATTGCAACCCAACCTCAGGGCTATTCTGAGTTAGTTGAAATAACTACAAACTTCGGAAACTCTGTTAAGGTCACCTTTGAGCATCCTGTCCTTACTAAGTATACAGGACACTCTATTAAGGAGGAGCATTATACAAAAGCTAAGGATATCAAAGCAGGAATGACTATTTATTCAAGAATAGGAACAAATGCTTATGGACCTATACAGCATTTTGCTGGATTTACCCTTGACAAGGAACTTGCAGCTGTACTTGGTTGGTACATGGGTGATGGGTATTCAAATGTTCACGACAACTATAAAACACACGGACACTGCTTTAATATCCAAGAGGCTTCGCTTCAGAACAATATTAAAACATGGTACATAGAACATGGCTTTAATCCAAGACCTCATTATATGGGGCTTAAACAATGTACTGCTTTTAGGGTGCATAATGCAAAATTTACAAGAGAACTTGTAAAAGAATTCGGACACACTGCTCACGGAAAGAAAGTATCTCAACTCATCCTATCCTCTCCTAAGGAGGTTCAGTGTGTATTCCTTGCATGGTGGTTTGCTGCTGATGGAACTGTCATAAACGATTCCAGAGGCAATTACAACTCAAGGATAAGATTGTATTCTGCCAATAAACAGGTTCTTGCTGATGCACAAGCTATGATGTTTAACATGGGAATAATAGCAATCTTATCAGGTCACAAGACTAAGTGCCTTGAAAAAGAATTCTATACTTATCAGTTGGAGATTAAGTCTACAAGTGTTCCATTGTTTACAGAGCTTATTAAAATTCCTGGCAATAAGCAGAATCTCATAAGAATTAACAACCACAGAGGTTCCCACTGTATCAAATCGAATGGATTTATAAAGAATAAAGTTAAGAGGATTGACCTTCTTCCTGAAGAGCCAACTTATGGAGTTGAGATAACAAATCATTCCTACGTTACTAACGGTATTTTGTCTCACAACACTCCACTTGTGTCCTATCCTTTAACCGCTTGTGAGTATATTGAGCGCAAGTCTGCTAAGAAATCCATGTTAGGTGAGCACTGGCTGACTGATGAGTGGTATGAAAAGTTTAGGGAGCACAATGTTTTCTTTAAGGTAAACGGGTTCCGGTATTCAACGTTCCTTGAGCAGTCTCTTGTAGACCGTGGACGCGATCTTACTGAGATGGTCTACCATCATTTCATTAAGAATCTCATTCCCATATCTTCTTTGAGGTCAATGGCTACTGATGAGTTTGTTGCTGAGCTTAAGTCAAAAACTAATCCAGAGACTTTCTTTGAAGCACGCGACCCAGAGCATTATATTTCTATTGCTCATAGAATTCACATTGAGCTGATGGGTTCATACATTCCACGTGCACGACGTCTTGTTCGTGCTTACAAGAATGGAAATATCTTTGATAATCAGATGGACATCAGATGTCTCAAAACCTTTGACGGAGCCAAGACTAAGTGTTATGCTAATTGCATCAAAGATGAACCTCTCAAAATCTACAATGATGTTGAGATGGATGAACAGGGAAACCTTAAAGGTGAATATAGACTTCTTTACGGCTGCGAAAGGTGTGCTACACCAGAGTTAAAGAAGGCTCGTTTAGCTCGTCCTACACCACAGACTGCAACCTCCGAAGATATTGAGGCTATGCCAAGAATACCACAGGTTCAAAAGATTAGGTTCATTCTTAAGAGAAATCCTGAGTACGATATCCTTAATCCTAACAACACTGCGCATACATTCATCACAAAGTTCTTACAGCTGTCTGATAATCTCCTTGATGCTTACCACTCTATTCAGTGTCACAACATGTTTTGGCAGTCTGATGAGGGTGTTAAGTATTACACTGGAGGACATCAAATAATAGACACTATTTGGTCTAAGAAAGTGTTTTCTGAGATACAATCACTCATTCCTCAAGTTAACTCTCTTCTTAAATCCACTCAGGTTGTGTCTGCAACTGAGGAATTAATGGATGAGAAGATTAAGGTTGATGATGTCAATGTGTTTTATTTTGAGTCTGACTTGCCTTTTGCTTTGTTTGAAGCATCTCGTCACACTTATGATGGAAGCATTAAGATTTATGGGGGAATGGGAGTGTCAGAAACAATTAAGGACGATAAGTTGATGCAACCTATATTCGCATCCAAGGGCAAGATCAAAGGGTTTTTTGCAATTCCTACGAAGTACAATCCAAATGAGTATCTTGCAGGATTCCTTTCTGCTAAGAAGACTACATCAAACCAAGTTATACAGACAACTCGATTCGAATGTGTAATGACTATGCGTCAACAGTCTACAGTTTGCAAGAATTGTGGTAAGGAACAGGCTTTAATTTCACTAATAACAGGCAAACCAATGCCTTTTGGTCCAGAGTGTTTATGTAAAGCTCTTCTCTCAATGAAGCTTAAGTAGTCTATAGCATTCAATTATTAAATAACAGGAGCTAACAAAGCTCCTGTTATTCGTATAGTGAAGTATTAAAGAGTAATAATTATGACCAAATATCAATCACAGCATTTGAACGACCATCTCTATCAAAATCATTGACCTTTATGCATAATTGGGACATATTAAGGAAACTTAACAATACTGACATCACTTTCAAAGTGATTGAGGAGCCAGCCAAAGGCTCCCGTTGGTTAATAGAAGAATATCTTGAGGGTGAGTGTATTTTCTCTTTAAAGAGAAGTAAGCTTACTCTTCAACGTTATACGGAGACAGACAAATATGGTCTTATAGGTTTATCCACCATTAATCTTCAGGATACTAAGGTCATTTTGACTGAGGGAGTGTCCGACTTCTTTACAATGAAGATTAAGTACCCCCATAATAATGTGCTTGGTTTCACTACTTTATCAGGTTCAAGAACTGCCAAGCAGATAATTATTAATTTGTTTGATCAGTTTTTAGTCTGTTCTGATAATGATGCAAATTCTGACACTAATACTGGTGTCATTAATTCATCAAGGATCAGTAACTTCCTCAGAATGTTTGGAAAGTCTGTGAAGGTAATTATGCCAGAGACAGGGTTTAAAGATATGACTGAGCAATTTGTTTTTGAACTTAAACTAAGGTCAGATTTAACGTATAAAAATTTATGCAAGAATCAATAAATTTTGCAACATATTTTAGACCACAAACCTATTCTGAGGTTGTAGGTCAGGACATACCTAAGTCAGTCTTGAAGAAGGTAGCTATGACTGATGGTATTTCTGTAAGATCAATCTTCCTAAAAGGAGCATTTGGCTCCGGCAAGTCCACTCTTTGCAGAATTTTTGCTAAGTCAATGAACTGCTCACAGTTCAAAAAGACAGGTGAAGTATGTAATGAGTGCGATTCATGTAAAGAAGTTAATGCTAAGAATTCTCAGTTATACTATGAATTCGACTCTGCCACTGTTGGTAATGTTGAGTACATAAGAAATCTTCAGGAACAGCTTTCTTATGTACCTAACGGCAGAAGAGTTGTAGTTTTTGATGAGATTCATGCCGCTTCTAAAGCAGCTTTGAACGCAATGCTTAAAATGGTAGAGGAGGGCGTTCCTAACACAGTTTTTGTGTTTGCTTCCACTGAAGACATTCTGCCAACTATTAAGTCACGGTCACTTTGTCTTGATATAACCACTATTCCAATGGATTTAATCAAGCAGAGGGTTAAGCAGGTGGCTGAAATGGCAAATGTATCCATAACTGATGAGGCACTTACTAATATAGCCCTTAAGTCAGGAGGACATATGCGTGACGCAATGTCTCTTTTACAGTTATATTCTTTGTGTGGAGATGAGGGTCTGAAGACATCATATTCTTTAGTATACAAGTTCTTCGGTAAGTGTCTTTCTAAGAAGAAGACAGATGCAGAGGCTCTGTTAATAGAGATATTAAAGTATCCTATGGTAGATATTAAGTCTTCTATCTACAATTTTATCAGGAATGCATATCTTGCAGATTCCACATCATCCTTGTTTAAAATTCAACAATCAGGAACCATCAATAAAGTTTTTCAGTTCTTCTTCACACCTGTGGCTCAGGCTGCAATAAAGGATGAATTTGGTTTAGAACTTCTATTGAGAAATTTCATGGATAAGTTATGTAGATAATGGAAAATGAGTACAAATTTAAGATAGATAAGGAGATTCTGAAGGATTTCTTCACGTCTGAAGGAGATCCTACTCCTGAACATCTTAAGGAAATAAAGAAGGTGTTTAATGTCGTTATGATTAAACATCATTCTTCGCAGTTAAAGATGTCTGATGAGTTAGTTGGTTATGCCATACTCGCTCTTCTTGAGAGAAGAAAACAATATGACCCTTCTTACTCCGCTTATAACTATATATACTCAATATTCAGGAACGAGGTAGGCAATAAACTCCATAAGTTACAGAATCCTAAGGAGTTCTATATGGAAGACCTTCTTTCCTTTAAGGAAAGAATGGTTGACACAGGTAAAGACGAGTTACCACAAGAAGTTCAGCGATATACTGAATATTTGACAGGACAGAAAAATTATACGTTTATCCGTATTCCAAAGAAAGATGTGTTAGATCTATTAATTTTCTTAAGGTCATTTGAATCAAAACGTGAGGTCAAAGTGCCTGAGTTTATTCTTAAGTCTAAAGGCATTATCAAAGTTTTGTATAAACTGTTAAAAGAATTGATGGAATCATGAAAGATCAAGAAGCACTTGAGTTATCTGAAAAGGTGTTGGCAGGAACAGCAACTGAATCTGAAAGGGGCTTAGCTCTTAGAAATTTACAAACTAATTTAGCAATTACTCTTACAACTGGTTTGGGTAGGTCGTTAGCATTGGTTGAGCGACTAAATCAATCTATTGAATCTGTAGTTGCAAAGTTTGAGGAGAAACTTAGAGATGAAATTAATATAATGCCAGCAACGGATCTTTTATCCATTGTTGAAAGGATACAGTCAAAACAAGTAGCAGTTCTTGATCTTTACAGAAAGATCGTGCAGGGCAAGGACTTATTTCCTCAAGAAACACTCTCTGAAGAGGAGAGAAAAGTAGTAAAGCTCATTAAGTCCTTTAAGAGTAAGGAGGAGAAAGATAAATTCTTTCAGGTATGTTCTGAGATGTTGAAACCTAAGGAGCCAACGGATTTTGATGAATGATACTTTAAATATCTTAAAGGAGTTATTATCATCTGACGAAGCAGTTTCGTTCAGGGAATTTGTGGAAAGTCCTGATTATTGTAATAATCAGGACCTTTTTGAGTATTGGTATGAGCAGGATGAGAAATTACCGACAGATTTAAGGGAACTGTTATTAGACGGGTCACTTGGATCAGGTAAGTCCACATATGGAGCTTATAAGTTTTGTTATCAGATTTATAGGTTATTTCATTCGGGGTCCCCTCAGGCCTGCCTTGGATTGCCTACCAATTCAGATATTTATTGCCTATATTTCTCTGTATCTATAACCACTGCTAAGCAATCAGGATATCAATTAATTTATGATATTTTTGACAAAAACAAATGGTTTCAAGAACATGCTCCAATCAACACTAATCTTAAATCGTCTGTAGAGTTCATTGATAAGCATTTTTACATTAAGTATGCATCAGATTTTGGACATCAGATTTCTCTGAATGTATATTCTTTCATCTTGGATGAAGCCAATTTCCGTAGAGGTGTAGGTAGAGGCATGGCAGAAGAGTATGCAGAGGTTACTGAATTATATCAGCAGCTTATTGATAGGCAGGTGTCCCGTTTCGCGCGTCCAGATGGAACAGTTGATGCATTTGCAATGCTCATATCTTCAGCATCCTATCAAACTTCATTTTCAGAGAAAAGGAAGCAATTAACTGCAGGTGATCCACGTGTAGGAGTGATTACATCAACTGCTTATGAAGCTAAACCACATCGTTTCTCTAAGGAGAAATTTGAGGTATTCATTGGTGCAGGAGTTATTTTACCAGAAATTGTAGAATCCGAAGAACATAAAAAGAAACTCTTATCATCCATATCTATGGAAGGCACCGGAAGAGAAGAAGAGTTTTTTAGAAAAGTGCCTGTAAATCTCAAGCCTTATTTTAAGACAAACATAGTACTTGCACTTCAGAATCACTGTGGTGTTCCTACAAATCTTTCAGGAGCATTTATGTCTAACATGAAGTTGCTTTATGATTCTTATACTGAAGATATTCTTCCTATACTACAATCGTTTGAGCTTGAAGCATCTACAGCTGATGATACTCAACTTATAGAATACCTAATCCCACAGAATGTAGTTTATGCTGAGCGCCCCCATTCTATATTTCTGGACTTGTCTGTTCAAAAAGATACGGGAGCACTGTCTTGCTTTAGATATGACGGAGAGGAAGATGGCAAGTCTATACATACAAGGGTTTTTCTACTTAAGATTAGACCTGCTCAGTGGCCTGCTGCAACCTCAATCACTAAGGTAAAGAACTTTATAATTGACATAGCAAATGTTCTTAACGTTGTTGCATTTGCAAGTGACCAGTACCAAAGTACTGAGTTAAGGCAAGATGTTCAGCGTTTGTTAGGTATTGAGGACATAAGAATATCTATAGATTCTTCAGATATACCACACCTTCATTGGCAGAGGGCTCTTGCAGACGGTCGTTTAAAACAAATTAAGGATGAAGTGCTCGAAAGAGAGGTTCAGGAGTGTGTACATGATTTTAAGAAACATAGAGTCATAAAATCTAACAAGTCTTCAGACGACGTTTTCCAAGCTGAGGTAGGAGGATTTTATCTATCTGACACTTTTGGAAAGAATCAAGCAGATTTGTCTGACCTTTATCCACAAAAGAGAGTAAATTTAGTAGGAAATAATAGCATGAGCAATATTCTTAAGAAGCTAGGCTACGATAAATTTTAATAAACACGTTAGTATGAAATATTCACAGAAAGAGCTTGACAGGTTAAACCACGCAGAGCTTATGTCACTGGCATTAGAAGAGAACGTACCGGCAGAAGAATCTATGTCCAAAGCACAGATTAAGGAACTCCTTGCTCAGGTAGCAGAACCTCAGGTAGCAGAACCTCAGGTAGCAGAACCTCAGGTAGCAGAACCTCAGGTAGCAGAACCTCAGGTAGCAGAACCTCAGGTAGCAGAACCTCAGGTAGCAGAACCTCAGGTAGCAGAACCTCAGGTAGCAGAACCTCAGGTAGCAGAACCTCAGGTAGCAGAACCTCAGGTAGCAGAACCTCAGGTAGCAGAACCTCAGGTAGCAGAACCTCAGGTAGCAGAACCTCAGGTAGCAGAACCTCAGGTAGCAGAACCTCAGGTAGCAGAACCTCAGGTAGCAGAACCTCAGGTAGCAGAACCTCAGGTAGCAG
>NFZD01016436.1_pt1 | contig 21010 bp, 38 predicted proteins | sample 1095381 | NCBI WGS metagenome assembly NFZD01 (sample SAMN03609891, study PRJNA323583) | gut metagenome | isolation source: feces | host: Rattus norvegicus | place: Denmark: Riget | collected 2013 | reverse complement strand
CCTAAGACTGACTTCGTGAATGAGATTGCGATGGAGGCTGGAGTATCAGTTGCGACGGTTCGCAACTGGGTCATTTACGGAATGAAGCCTCAGAACCGAAAGCACGTCGATATTCTTGTCAGAAAGACAGGTATTCCAGCAGACGAATTATGGGAGGATTGATGATGAACGGGATAGAGTTCTATACGATTGACAGCGAGGTATGGTTTCTCACCTCTGACGGCAAGAATGAGCGTCTTGACGAGACACAGGATGAGATTATTGCCATGCTGATTGAGCGTATGATGGAATGCTACCCAGAGGCTTACAAAGCCCTCTCGAAGTTCTATGCCAAGAGTGCGATGAACGTGCACTACTACCGCTTCTTGATTGCCCGTCGTTTCTGCAAGTGCAACTTCGGCAAGCTTGACACAGCCGAGATTGACTGCAATACGACGTTCCGCTTCGAGAAGGTGAGCTGCCCCCTCAGAGGTGAATGTCCCTTGGAGGGGGTTGTCTGTATGCCCAAGTTCAACAGCCATCTTTCCAAGAAGGAGCTGGACGTGATGCGTCTGGTCTATGAAGGATGCAACAACGATGAGATAGCCGACAGGCTGTACCTCTCACCCTTCACAGTGAAGAACCACATCAAGTCGGTGTATGCGAAGCTTGGCATCCATGAGAAGAGTGAGTTCATCCAGTATGCTAACAAGAACAAAGTGTTTTAGTTTTCTATATGTTTAATTCATTAAATTCAAAGAGCAATGAGTTTATTTAAGAAACCGAGCGAACTTGAGTTCGTAACGACCATTAAGATGCTTGTCTATGGTCAGCCTGGTATCGGTAAGAGTACCATGGCACTGAGTGCACCGAACCCCGTCCTGTTTGACTTCGACGGAGGTGTGCAGCGTGTAAACGTAGCGTTCCAGTGTCCTACGCTGCAAGTGAAGAGTTGGGAAGAGGCCCTGCAGGCTCTCGAAGAGCTGAAGAGCGGTGAGGTTCCCTGCAACACCATCGTTATCGACACAGCCGGCAAGATGCTGGACTACATGTCAGATTTCATCATGCGAAACGACTCAAAGATGCGTATGCGTGACGGTTCCCTCAGTCTGAAAGGCTACGGAGCAAGAAAGGTGATGTTCCAGAACTTCCTCAGAGAGGTGGCCATGATGGGCAAGAACATCGTCTTCGTAGCGCACGAGCGAGAGGAGAAGGATGGTGAGACGAAGATCGTCCGTCCCGAGATTGGCGGTTCATCCGCTGGCGACCTAATGAAGGAACTGGACCTTGTTGGTTATGTGCAGGCCGTAGGCTCTGACAGAACCGTGTATTGGACTCCACAGGAGAAGTTCTATGCGAAGAACACCTGCAACCTGCCTGCATGGCAGAAGATACCTGTCATTGTAGATGAGAATGGTAACGTGACACAGGCCAACGACACCCTGCAGAAGGTGTTCGGCTACTACGAGGCCAACGTGAAGAAGATTGAAGAGACCCGCAAGCGCTACAATGAGCTGCTTGAGGAAATCGAGATGGCCATCGAGAACATCACCGATGCCAAGTCGGCTAACGAGTTCACCAAGGCCATCGGCTCGACGGAGATTATTTGGGACAGCAAGGTTCGTGCCCGTGAGCTGTTCAAGGCAAAGGTAGAGCAGCTGAAGCTGAAGTGGAACGCTAAGTCAAAGACTTATGAAGATGCAGCCTAACTATGCTTTTTCTCCATCCCTGTTGGATGCTTTCCAGCGCATGGTCGATACGAAGGTAGAGGAGTTCTTCTATCAAGACGAGACAGGCGCATGGCATCTGAACTGGAACGAGACAGAAGAGACGCTCCACTACTCCGAGGAGGAGGTGGACTCTCTTCTGAAGCAGGAGTTTCTTGACAAGTTGAACAAGGTGCCCATGCCTCCATCCGAGGCAGCAAGCAAGGGCACTGCGTTCAACGAGATACTTGATTGCCTGGTCAAGAAGTGCAAGCCGACGAACCCTGCCATCATCATCAAGACGGTGCGCAGTGGCGAAGATCTGTTTGACGCTCGCTTGAAGAAAGCCATGTATGAGGCTGACTGCTTGGGCAAGAATATCATTCCAGAGGAAATGAAGCCTGACGAGAGCATAGCGGAGTACAATAAGATTGGCATTCCATTCATCTATGTGGCTTTGGACGGCTTCGAGTTCTTCTTCGACAAGAACTTCTGCATCGAGGCAGCGGAGTACTTCAAAGGCTCCATCTGCCAGTACTACACGAAGGGTATGATTGAGACCTCTAAGGGTGTCGTGGAGTTGCACGGCTATATCGACTACCTCAGAATGATGAAGGTATTCGACTGCAAGACGACGAAGCGCTACACCTTTGGCGACTTTCAGAAGAAGTGGCAGAGGTACACATATCCGTTCACGCTCATCGAGTCCGGCATGATGAACGAGGTGAACTGCTTTGAGTTCACCATCTACGTCCTCAGCGGTGGCTCGTCTCGCTCACCCCTCATCACTGGAACGCAGTTCAAGGAGGTCTATACTTACGACCATGAGCAGGCAAGGATGATGCTCATGCAGCAGTGCGAGCGTCTGATTGAGTTCCTGGAGGCTAACAGAGATAAGATTACTAACATGAAAGTATTTGGTGAAGATGGCATTCCAGATAACAGGTAAGATAGAATTGATAGGCGAGATAGTATCAAAGCCGTCAAAGAACGGTGGCCAGCCGTTCCAAAGCAGGGTGTTCGTCCTTGATGCCACTCGTTTCAATCCAGAGACGGGCGAGCCGTGGGAGAATCATCCCAAGTTTGAGTTGAGCAGCCGGAACGTGAATATCACGGATGGCTTCCAAGTCGGTCAGAAGGTGACTGTTGACTTCTCGCTTCGAGGAGCTAAGTACACAGACCAGACGACGGGAGAGACGAAGTACTTCACGTCCATCAATGCGTTCAAGATTACTCCTGCAGAGCAGCAGCAACAGCAGCAGACTCAGTATTCGTCACAGAGCCAGCCGACGTTCCAGCAGCCTGCACAAGCCCCTCAGTACGCACAGGCTCCAAGCCAAGGTGCTCCGTTCCCTCCGCAAGTTGACGCTAATGGTGAACCTCTACCAGAGGGAGCCGATGATCTGCCGTTTTGATATGGAAAAGGAGAAGCCTACACAGAAGAGCATGATTCTTGCTCATCTGAAGAGTTTTGGAAGCATCGAGCCGTTACAGGCCTTGCGTGAGTATGGTTGCTATGCCCTGGCACAAAGGATAAAAGACCTTCGTAACGAAGGGCATGACATCATTACTGAGACCATCACCTCTACGAGCCGCATCAAAGGTCGGCCAGTTCACTTTGCCAACTATATCCTCCGAAGCTGATGGCATTGTTCAACCTACATAATGAGTATGAGCGACAGCAGTTCAAGGAGTACTGCAACAAGGTCTATGAGGAGTGTATCAAGGCACCCCTCGGCCTTGTTGAGGTAAAGAAGAAGCACAGACAGCGTTCTGACTCGCAGAACAGGTATCTCCATGTATGCCTCGGTTACTTCGCATCAGAGTTCGGCTACTCGCTGGAGGAGGTCAAGCAGGACATCTTCAAGCGTAAGCTGAACAAGGACATCTTCGAGGTCGATAGAGTGAACAGGCGCGGACAGAAGGTGAAGCGTCTCAGAAGCACAAGAGACCTCGATACGCTGGAGCTGACGAATGCTTTGGAGAGATTCCGGAACTGGTCGAGTGCAGTCGCGGGTCTCTACATTCCCAACCCGAATGAGACTGAGGCCCTGTTTGCGGCACAGAAGCAGATGGAAGAGTACGAGCAGTATTTGTAACCAAAATAAGTAACGAAAATGAAGAAATTAAGCAGACAAGAAATTGAGACCAAGGTCAACGAAGTGTTGGTTGACAAATTGGGTGTCAGCGAGAGTGAGGTAAGACCGGAAGCCAAGTTGGAAGACGACTTCGGTGCAGACTTCCTCGATGCTGTGGTAATCGTGATGGAACTGGAGATAGAGTTCGGTATCTCTATCTCCGATGAGGAACTGGACGGTGTGACCTCCTGTAAGGTCAGCGACGTCTATGACCTCGTGGAAAGACTACAGAAGTAAAACCAATAGCATTATTAGATTTATGGACGAAGTAATGTTAAAATTAGCGCATTACGACTATTTGAACAATCGCATCCGTACTAAGACTGAGAGAATCAATGCCCTGGAGCAGGAGTTGTCGAAGCAGAAGGAAGACCATGAAGCCGAGATAGACAAGCTCGTAAAGGAGGGTAAGGTAAGAGTGGTGACGAAGACACGTCCGTTCAGCTTCTTCGCCATCCTCGAAGGTCATGCTGAGCCGAGTGTTTCCTACAAAGGCTTTGATGAAATCAAGGCTGAGGTCGAGGAACACTTCAAGCAAGGCCTGTTCAACGAGGAACTGGAGAAGTACAAGAAGGAGTCGCTTCAGAACCTCATCGATCAGATGGCCGAGAAGGACGAGACCATCGAGAAGCTCAGAAACGATATTTCGAGACTAGAGAACCGCTCTCTCATCGAGAGAATTTGTAACAAGTAACCCCAAATCAAAAAATAAGATGCAAGAAGAATGGAAAGATATTGAAGGCTACGAAGGATTGTACAAGGTGTCCTCCTTCGGAAGAATTAAGTCGCTATATGGCGGAGATGAACGTATAATGAAACAGGCCAATCATGGTCATGGTTACTTGATGTGCGCCTTGACGAAAAATGGAAAGCTGAAGTCTTTCACGGTGCATAGACTTGTTGCAAAAGCTTTCATTCCGAACCCTTCCAATTTACCGCAGGTGAACCATATAGATGAGAATAAAGAAAACAATAGGGTTGACAACTTAGAGTGGTGCGATGGAAAATACAACTACTTCTATGGCAACCATGTTGCTCAGTTCTGCAAGAAGATCGCTCAGTATGATTTGGACGGAAACTTCATTCAATCTTTCCAGTCTGCAAAAGAAGTAGAGAGAACGCTTGGATTTGCCCAACAGAACATAAGTAGTTGCTGCAGGGGTAAACTGGAAAAAGCGTATGGTTATAAATGGAAATTTTGTTAAACCAAAAAAAGTAAGAAAATGTATAGTGACTTGAAGGGCTATCAGCCCGAGAATGTGGAGTATGTACTCAACGATTATGTTAAAGAGTTGTTCCCTGCCGAGCTGGATTTCTCAGCGGCCAAGGGCGGCAAGAAGTTCAAAAACTCTGCCGAGATTATCAAGTTCATCGGTGACAACTTCGTGGCCACCTTCCCGAGCGGTGAGACAGTCATGCGCAAGCTGGACGATTTCGAGATTCGCAACATTCGGGAGGAGTACTGCGTGATGCAGGAGAACGAGGTACCCAAGCGCAAGCTGAACCTCGAAGAGACGCTGGAGGAAATCAAGGCTATGAAGAAGCGTGCCGAACAGGCATACGACTCCATCCTTGCTGAGGTTGCCAAGTACGCTGCGGAGGTGAAGGCCGGAACGCGCGAGGTCGCTCTCTCATCGAAAGAGACCTTCTGTATAGCCCTCGCTGGCTACTATGTCATCTACACCTATGACAAGAACAAGAAGGTGTTCGTGCTGGCCAAGGCTTTCGAGGTGCATGACCACTCCGAGCTTTGGGCCTACGAGGAGAAGAACCGCGAGTCTATGCTCAACCTGTTCGGTCTGGAGTTCCCCGAGGGACCGAAGCCGGAGGAGAAGAAGGACGATAAGGACAACGACGGCAAGGAGCTTCCGTTCGCAGGTGAAGAAACCGATAATGATGATGAGAACGAAATCGACGAGGATTGATGCAGTACGTTCTTAGACCATATCAGAAACAGGCGAGTGATGCGGCCGTAGCTGCTTTCACCAGTAAGAGGGAGAGTAATGGCTTACTCATCCTTCCTACTGGCGCAGGCAAGAGCCTGGTGATTGCTGACATAGCACACAGGCTCGACGGCCCGTTGCTCATCCTGCAACCCTCGAAGGAAATCCTGGAGCAGAACTTCGCCAAGCTGCAGTCGTATGGATGCTGGGATTGTGACGTCTATTCCGCATCGGTGGGAAGGAAAAATATCAACCGCATCACGTTTGCCACCATCGGAAGCGTAATGAACCACATGGACGACTTCGCCCATTTCCGCAATGTGATGATAGACGAGTGTCACGGAGTCAACAGCAAGGGAGGTATGTACGAGGAGTTCCTTCATGCCGTACCGAGAAAGGTGGTTGGCCTCACGGCCACCCCTTATCGGCTCGGTAAGGGCTCGAATGGAATGTCGATGCTTAAATTCCTCACTCGGACACGTCCGAGGATATTTGACAGGGTTTTGTATTTCTGCCAAATCGGAGAGCTGCTGGCGAAGGGGTATCTTGCTGATCTGAGCTACTACGACCTCACGACCATCAATCTTGAAATGGTGAAAAGCAACTCGACAGGTGCCGACTATGACGATAAGAGTCTTAAGCTGGAATATGAACGTAGCGGCTTCTATGACAAGCTAACCACGACTACGCTCAGGGTTCTGAAGCCGAAGAGCGGCATTCCACGCAAGGGTGTGCTGGTCTTCACTCGCTTCATCGAGGAAGCTGACAACCTTGTTAAGAAGATGAATGTGAAGTGCATCAATGCTGCCATCGTCACGGGCGAGACCCCAAAGAAGGAGCGTGAGCAGATACTCGAAGATTTCAAGGCCGGACGTATCAAGGTCGTTGCTAATGTCGGCACCCTCACTACAGGCTTTGACTATCCCGAATTAGATACTATAATACTCGCACGACCCACTAAGTCGCTGGCATTGTACTATCAGATGGTAGGACGTGCCATCCGTCCGTACAAGGGCAAGGATGCGTGGATAGTTGACCTTGGAGGCAGTTATAGGCGCTTTGGCTCTGTTTCTGATTTAAGGATCGAATGCCCACCTGGTACATCGAAATGGTCCGTTATGTCAAGAGGTCGCCAATTAACTAACGTTTCATTTTGATTATGGAGATTTGGAAGGATATAATTGAATAGGAACATACCAATCATCGAAAGATGCAGAAATTGATAACGGCCTTTCAAAAGGACAAATTTGCAAATGCTGCAAGGGTAAAAGAGCCTCTGCAGGAGGTTTCAAATGGAAATATAAAGAACAATGAGTAAAGTGTATATCAGCGGCCCTATAAGCCACTACGACTATTCAGAGAGGAAGCAAACATTCCTAAATGTACAGCATGCTTTGGAGAAGAAAGGCCATGAAGTGTTCAACCCCATGTTCAACGGCTTGCCAAAGGATGCAACCACCCATGAACACATGAGAGTAGATTTTCAGATGTTGCTCCAGTGCGACACCATACTCATGCTCCCGAAATGGAACCACAGCGCAGGATGCACGCAGGAGTTCAACATGGCGGTTAGCATCGGTTGCGAAGTCAAATTCCTCCTGTCTATGGAGCCGCTAATCATCGTTGATACAAAGTTTGAGTGATGGTAAAAGCGAAAGACTGCAAGTGCTGCAAATGCGGAGAACAAGCCGTAGCCTTTTGGCCAGTATGTGATCCAGACATACCGAGTTACCCTTATTGTAGAGGATGCTTGGATAAGGAGAAACGTGATTTATTGATAAAGCTATATAAGTTGAAGTAATATGTTTCCATGGTACATGAGGCGCAAGCCCAAGAAGAAGAAAACGTACGAGGATGACCTCTTCAAGAAGGACAGAAATCCGTCTTGCAAGCGTACTGCAGACCCAGTGAAGAAGCTCGACAAGGTGTTCAGCGCGTACATACGTCTGAGGGATGCCATGCCCAACGGATGCTTCCGCTGCATAAGCTGCGGGCATATAAAGCGGTTCGAGCAGGGTGATTGCGGTCACTACCATTCTCGCACCCACATGGCTACTAGATGGGAGCCGGACAACTGCCATATGGAATGCCGTGCCTGCAACCGGGCCTCGTCAGACCACCTCATCGGCTATCGTAAAAACCTCGTCGAGAAGATAGGTCTTGACAGGATAAACCGACTCGAAATGATGGCTCACTCGCAGAAGCACTGGATGGACTTCGAGCTGAAGGAGAAGATAGATTATTTCACCCGAGAGGTGAAAAGGCTGAGTGCAGAAAAAGGAATAAACGTAAAAATCTGAAAAAATGTTAGCAACCATGCGATTTCTTGAGAAAATGTGCGTTTATTTCAAGCATTTTTTGTATCTTTACATTGGAATTAAGACCATCTACTTAGTGACATTCGTAGATTGTTTAACAGAGAATTTACGGGGACTGCTCAGTCCGGCTTCTAATGTCACCTCCGCAAGGAGAGAAGTTGGCTGTTCAGTCCCCATAGTTTTTTGATATGGCAACAGGATATATCAAGTTGTACCGCTCGTCGATGAACGACCCTCTCTATCTGAAAGAGCCGTTCACGAAATGGCAGGCTTGGTGTGACCTAATCCTGTTAGCGTACTTTGCCCCTGCTGATTTCTTTGTCCGAGGTATTAAGGTGAAAGCCAAGAGAGGATGCGTGTACAAGGGTGTCCTTGAACTGGCTGACCGATGGAAGTGGAGCCGCGGAAAGGTTGAGAGGTTCCTTTCGTACCTTGTGTCGGACAAGAGAATAGGCATACAGAAGAATAACGTAATCAGCTGTATATCAATCACTAACTACGAGAAGTATCAGCAAAACGAGACAACAAACGAGTCAGCAAATAAGTCAACAAACGGGTCAACAAACGAGCATCTTATAAGAAGAACTAAAGAAGATAATAATAATATAAAGGCCGTGTCGCAATTTTGCGACGACGGCTTTGGTAAAGAGCAGATGGATTTGCTTCTGAACATGCAGGCACAGCTCGCAGAACTGAAGGAACGTTTCGACGCCCAGGAGAAGCACGCTGATAAGAAATCTAAGAAGAAGCCCGTCAATCCGCTCATCACCAAAGGCCGTGAATTGTTTGAGTCCCGCTATGCAGACTTGTTCGATGGTGGTGTTTACTACTGGCAGGCAAAGGATGCGGCAGCGATGGACGCGCTCACGAAGAAGATTATACACTCACGACAGCAGAGAGGTATGAGTATCGGGGAGTACGATGTGCTAAAGGCTCTGACAGCTTTCCTCAACTCCATAACCGACCCGTGGCTGCTTAAGAACTTCAGCGTGACGAGCATCAATGGTAAGTATAACGAAATAGTGGCCCAGGCAAGGGCTGCTTCAAACAATGTAAGCAATGGAACTAATAAGTCTAACAAGGAGGCTCGCGCCCAGGACGCAGCCAGTATTATCGCCAGACTTGCAGCGCAAGAAGGAACTGATGATAACCAGATACGGGGATAGAACGAAGTTTCTGACCCTGTTCAACCCAGATTTGCAGATGAAGGTCTGCAAGGACAGCCAGCTATGCTTCTTTGGCGATGCTCCTGTCTTGTCAGAGTTGAACATGGCATACGGGGAAATGACTGCCACGATGTGGCTGGTTCCTCAGCTCTACGACCTGTCGGAGTATTGCGGATGCAAGGAGAAGCTGCAGGGCAAGCCTCTCGAAGAATGTGCCAGCGTGATAGCCACGGAGTTCTACTGGCTGAAGGTATCAGAACTGATGCTTTTCTTCCATCGTTTCAAGTCGGGAAGGTATGGCAGGTTCTACGGATCAGTTGACCCCCTCGTGATAACGACCTCGCTTCGGGCATTCATCAACGAGAGGAACAATGCTATCGCAGAGCAGGAACAGTATGAGAGAGAACAGGAGCGTGAGGAGTCAAGAAAGAACGCCATCACCTATGAGGAATATCGGAAGAAGTACGGCAAGCAGGACAATCAGAATGTCAATCCTCTCGAATACCAGATGTCCTTGTTCTCGAGACCGAAGAAGAAACCTTTGAAAGCTGGAGGATTGTCAGAGGAGTCAATGCTGAAGTTTGCAAAGGAAATTGTGTACAACACCTACAATTCAGACAGTAGTACGATTGCCCATCTGCGCGAGGTGTTCAAGAAACATGCTAATGTCGAACCAGAAGAATATATCAAACAGCATGGAGAAAGTGTGTAAGAACTGCAAGCACGTCAGTGGCTTTTGGTGCATTCGTAGGAAGAAGAGTGTTAAGCCGAAAAAGGATTGGTGCTGTGACTTCAAGGAACTTGTCGAAGTAAGATACGAGCAGGAGGCTAAATTGAATTCATCTTGTAAAAGTTAAACTAACTGAATATCAAGTTTTTATGCTGTAAATATATGGATTTTCTATTGGCCAAATGCTTAAAAATGACTAACTTTACACCATAATAAGGAACAATATTTTTAACGAAATTAGAAAGAGCAATGAAGAAAGAAGAAAGACTTCCACTTGGAACAATCGTTTACCTTGATGGTATTGAGCAGCACCTCGGAATGATAGGCGGCTACACCATCGATGAGTATTGTGAACCAGCCTATCTGATGGCTGCAACGATTATAGATGGCCGTTTTGCTTGGAACGACGAAGGTGAGGACGACATTTTCACCTATCCAGTAGAGATTTGTTTTGAAGCAGATCAAGAAGACGCTCAGAAGTTCTATAACGAGATTATGAACAAGTAGGCTATGAAAGAGAGATTTATCCATATAACCACCCCGAAGGCAAGGAAAGAGCATATCTGTGAGGTGTGCGGAAAGCCTATCGAGGTCGGTGAGCGGTATCTGAATATCGCATACAAGCGTGACATGAAGATGCTCAGCCGAAAGACACATTTCGGCTGCAACGAGAACAAGACGAAGAAGATTGTCACTATTCCTGGAGTGCCCGTCACGGAGGCCCAGTTCAAGAAGCAAGTCCACGACTATACGATGAACATGCTCGAGACGTTTACATTTCGGGAGAACATGGATATTGCCTTTGTTCCACTCATTATAACGGAGGTGGCTTGGCACTATGCTCTCAAAGTCGTCAAGTACGCTGCAGACAACATGATTGATGAGGTGAAGAAGATAAGCCGGACGGTGAGGACTCTCAGAGAGGAATATATCAGCACTTGCAGGAAAGACCTCGATAACAAGCATATCGAGGAGATTGAAAATGCTGCGGAGAATTTTGTCAGTCTATGCAGCAAGGACTTAATGCTGCTGTTCTTCTCGCTGAACAACGAACTGAAGAAGAGGTGGGCCGACTATGCCTTCCTCGACATGAGGACGGATGCATGCATAGCGATAATTATGCTCCAGCTCTTGAAGGAGCATAACAGGCTTATGGATGAGTTGATGGCAAGGAAGCTCGGAGGAGACGTGCCTTCATACCGCAACCCCATCAACGACAAGCTGTGGTCCTGCATGGAAGCCTATGCCTCGCCATGCGAGTTTAAGTTCGAGGGACATGTTGAGACCTCGATGAATATTATCAGGAAGAAGTTTAACCAAATAGATTTTGTAGTAAGGTAAATTTGAGAATTATGGAAATCAATGAGTATCAGAAAATGGCGCTGGAAACAGCAGTGTACCCGAAAGAGTACAAGACCATCTACCCTGCACTCGGCATGAACGGAGAGGCTGGAGAGGTTGCAGACAAAGTGAAGAAAGTCATCCGCGACTCGGAGATAATCGTGCGTGACGGCAGTGGCGCAATCGTCCTGCCGGATTCCAAGCGTGAGGAACTGGCCAAGGAGGTTGGTGACGTTCTTTGGTACGTTGCCACAATGGCATTCGACCTCGGTTACTCCTTGGAGGAGATTGCCGAAATGAACTATCAGAAATTGAAGTCCAGACAGCAACGCCACCAGCTGAACGGAAGCGGAGATAATCGTTGAACCAATAAACACTAAGATCAATGAAAGAGATTACGATTACAGTACCCGATGGTAAGAAAGCCGAATGGGTGAATGGAGTATTAACCCTCATCGATGAAGAAGTAAAGGACAAACGCCCGGTAATGGAGCGCATCAAGTCTTTTGAGGATGCGATGGCAGTTCTCGAAGAATCACACCCACTTGTTATCCAGTACAAGGAAATCTACGACAACTTTCTGGAGAATGGCGGTGATGGAGTTAAGGACATTGTAGCTTACCTAAAACTCCGTATCATCGCCTCCGCACTCAACGAGGGATGGGAACCTCAGTTCACGGAAGATGAATACCGCTTTTACCCTTGGTTCACTTTGTGTACGGAAGAAGAACTGAAGGAAAAGTCTAATGAATGGAAGGCTGGCAATGCGCTGTGGCTGTTCGGCGGTCGCTCAGCCAGCGCTTCGGCGTGCGGTCTCGCGGCTGCGTACTCGAACTACGCGTTCTCGAACTCGAACGCGTACATCTCGGCTCGCCTTGCTGTTAAGTCAGAGGGGTTGGCAGACTACTTCGGCAAGCAGTTCATTGAGATTTGGGCTGATTATGTTGGTCCGTTCAACCGCAGAGACACTGAGGAATGAAAAGGGTTTACAAATATTTTCTCGAAGTCAATGACGAAGTTTCGGTCTATATGCCAAAAGGTGCAAGGGTTCTGTCCGTTCAAGTCCAGGATGGCAGACCCTGCATTTGGGCTGCTGTTGACCCATCCGAACGAGTAGAGAAACGTCGGTTCCGTATAGCCGGAACGGGCCACCCAATAGAGGATGATGTGGTTGAAGGCTTCATCGGGACAATTCAGATGTACGATGGAAGACTGGTATTTCACGTATTTGAAATAAAGTGATTATGACAACGATGAGACAATGATGCATTGGAGATTTATGTAGAGCAAGAAATGGAACGACAGTACGACAACGAACACATGGATTGACTATGAAAATACTTGAATTACCATTGAAGTCTGTATTGTACTTGATGATAGAGTCCGGAGTGAAGAAGGAGGAATATCGTGAAATCAAGCCATACTGGAGCAAGAGGTTGGTAGGTCATGAGACTCCCCTCTTCTCTCATCGCTACGGCTATCAGCAGGCCAACGTGAAGGGTTACACCCATGTACGTTTCCGATATGGCTATACGAAGAGGACGATGCTATTCAAGATTGAGGAGATTATTATTGGTCGAGGTAACCCCGAATGGGGTGCCCCGACTGATAAGGATGTGTTCATCATCAAACTTTTAGAAAGGATTGAGTAATGATAGTGACGGTTTGTGACAGAGGCTTCCGCCTCGACTACATGAATGAAGATGATCTGCGCTCCCTGCGTTCCCTCATCAAGACAGTCTGTTTGACTGAGAGCCGCAAGTAGAATAGTGTTCTGAACGAGATTAACGTAACCCTAAGAGACAAATGATATGGAGAAAGTGAATTGTTATCGATGCGACTATGTATGTCGCCAGTCCCATATTCCAATGGAGAATTGCACGACGGAGGATTTGCTTTGTGCTCATCCTCGCTACGATGGTGCTGCACCAATAGATGCAGTAACAGATTGTCCCAAAAAACGCAAATGATATGAGTGAAGATAATAAGAACAGAAGATGTAGTTGTGATGGTTGCGGTTGTCTCGTTATCATCATTCTGATTATCCTTTTGACTGGCGGTAGTATAGTAGTCAGTTTCGGAGATAAGGAATATAAGTTTGGACTTAAAACGGAGAAAGTAGAACATGCCGATAAGACCCGAGAACAAGAAACGCTATCCCTCCAACTGGAAGGAGATACGTGCAAGAATTTTGGAGAGGGCCAGGAACCATTGTGAGTTCTGTGGCCGCAAGAACCATATGTTGTACTTCAACGAGAAGACGAAGAAGATGGTGAGGGTTGTCCTTACGATTGCCCACCTCGACCACACCCCCGAGAACTGCGACCCGTCAAATCTGCGAGCCCTCTGCCAAAGGTGCCACAACCGGTACGACGCTAAGCATAGAGCAGAGACAAGGAGAAAGAACCATGCATAAGAAGTATAAGTATAAGCGTGAGCACTTCGCCTCCCAGCAGGAGTATGAGCATTTTAAAAACCGCAAGAATGAGGCTCAGAAGCGTTGGTTGGAAAAGTCGGAGTCAGTCAACCAAGAGAAGCTAGAAAGAAGGTTGCTTCGGCAGCGTCTCTATTCGCGCTACTACTGGCATTCCGATTGCCGTCAAACTTTCGCAGAATGGCTTATCATAGAGTATGGTATAGCAGACATCAAGGCTCTTTCATTGAACGAATTGAGGCAAAAAGTGAGCAAAAGTTAAACATTTGTTTGTCAGCGATTTACGCTGAAAATAATGCCAGAAAAATTTGGTAAAAAGCAAATAAATGACTACCTTTACACTATAAATAAGAAACCTATAAAGATTAAGAGCAATGAAAGGAAATGTAAGAAACATCGAGGTAAACGGCCGTCAATTCAAGGTTTGGTCGGACTTCATTAAAAGAGGAACTTTCGCTGAAAACGAAAATGGCGAAGTAAAGCAGCTGAAAGGCGGAGGTTATATATCAGCAGAGAGTACGGTGAAGAAAGCCATCAAGAGATATTTCTTCAGTTAAGCAGAGTTTTCATCTAAAAGACAAGAGCAATGGATAAGAAACAAGAAATCAATATTTTGCAGTCACTCAAGAGTGACACCTACTTCGCAGACTTCTTCGGAAGTCACGACATCGACCAGATGTGCGAGAATATCAAGAACGACTTCGGGCTGGAATACTGCTGCCAGTTCTATCAGAAGGCTTCCATATTCGAGCAGCAGGTCCAGGAAGCCAAGAAGAAAGCCAAGGAGGACAATCAGAACTTTGTTAGAGGTCTGATTGAGGACTTCGAGGGTGAAATTCCGAACGAAATGTACGATAGGCTAGTCGATGCAGTCGGCCAGCTGTTCATCATCAATTTCAAGAGAGAAAGAAAATATCCGCTGACTGAAGCAGAGATCGACTGGCTCGTAAAGGAAGCGAACAAGTAAGAAGTTATAGGTAACGGGAGGGGTAACCGCCCTCCCACATTATAAGAAACGTAAGAGCAATGAAGATTATATGTGAAACAAGCCTCGAAAACTTTGAGGCATGGTCAGGTGGCAAGGACACCATGAACGATTTGAGCCATTCCGATTGTGAAAGGCTGGAGCAGCACATCGAGGAGCTGTACCCCGATGGCATCACCGACACTCAGTTGAATGATTTCCTTTGGTTTGAGAGAGACACGATTGCTGACTTGCTCGGCTATCGCAGTTATGAGGCTTTGATGTACCAAGATGATGAAGGTTGGGAAGACCACTACCGCACCATCTTGAAAGAAGTGCATGATGACTATGAGGACTACATCGAAGACTGGGTAACGGGAGAGTCCGCAGAGAACATGTCCGACAAAGAGGTGTACGAAGAGTACAACGAATATCTGAATAACCGCTTAGAAGAAGAAAAGGAGGAAGAAGATGAAGAAGATTAACAACCCGAATGCTCAATGGCACAAGTGGCCGGAAGAGGTCCCCGAACTGAATGGTCGGGAAATCCACTCGTACCTCGTAAGAGGCATTGGAGGCTTGGATGAGAAGTTGCACTACTGGATCTGTCAGTATGTCAAGACGGATGGCCTGCCGGAGGGATGGTATCTCAATGGAAACGAGTTCAAAGACTCACAGGATAGACGCGAGCTGCTGTTCGTTGACGTGGACGAGTTGTACCCAATCGAGGTCGAGGAAGAGGAGGAGATACCAGAGTTTTTCGATTTCTGCAAAGACTTCATCTTAGACAATATAGAAGATTATGAAGGAATTGACGTTTACGGAGCTGACCTCGGAATAGACCTTACTGAGGGTATCAATGCTGATGGCACGTTCACATATTCGACTGAGAAAGCCAAGAAATACCTTCAAGATTGGTGGGCAGACGCAGCGGAATACTCTGAATATGAGGAAATGAATTTTGGTCAGCATAGCAACCCGTTTGAGAACGTGGAAACCTTCATAGTCAGAATGGTCATAGAGGGAGTTAGAACCATCCTCTCTCGGTGTAAGTCCGTCGATGATAAATGGAACGACAAGTTTGAGTTGACATCGGAAATTATCTCCACCATCAAGGAAGAGGTGGAGGAGCAGACAGACGATGAGTTATTTTAGTATTCACCATAAAAGTAATTGAAGTATGGAATTTTTCAAGACGATTTCAGATTTCCTGCAGGACGGCCAGCAACTTCAGATGGCCATCAGAAAGAGCGGCGAAAGCATTGCCGTTAGTATTTTACCCGACAACCGCGGTGTCAAGGACAAGGCTGTGGAGAACATCACTCCGCTGGTCATGAGCGGCACTCCAGAAGACTTCGAGGAGGGCTTCAAGGACGCTCTGAAACCGTTAGCACAGGCACAGGGCTTAGTGTCTAACATCAAGGAGTTCGAGGAGAGTACCGAGAAAGCCAAGCGCGAGTCCGAAATGGCAAAGAAGCTGAAGGATGAAGCTGCTAAGCAAAAGAAAGAGTTTAACGACCTCATCGCCCTCTCTCGGAAGAACAACGAAGAACATAAGTTCAAGGATGCTCGTGCCGTACTGGCCAAGGCTTCCTCTCTACCATCGGCTGAGAAGGCCATCATCGACAAGGTGAGCAGGGAGATCGATGCTAAGAGCGGTGTCGGTAACATGTTCGGAGGTGAGGAAGATTTGTCGGACGGCAAGAACATCACTCCTGTAGCAAAGCCTGCTGCTCCTGCACCTGCTCCCAAGAAGGAGGAAGATGCAACGGCAGCTGCTTTCGCTGAAGCTGCAGAGTTAGACGACAATGATGTTAACGAAAACGAAGAGGAGGAATAAGACATGGCACTGAATGTAACAGGAATGAAGCGTGTGTTCAAGTTCGGCAACAGAGAATTGGAAGACCCCGATAAGAACATGACACCAGATGAGGTGATGCAGTTCTACTCTGCAACCTATCCCGAGTTGACCACCAGTAACGTACATGGTCCGAAGGTGGACGATAATAACAGAGCCGTGTATGAGTTCAAGACGACTGTAGGAACGAAAGGATGAGTAAGTCATGCAAACCCAAAGAACGACAAGAGTTTCACAAGGCTTTGTACTTAATACTGGAGTCAGAGCACAGGCAGGAATTTCTCGCAAGGGACGAGGAGCGGCAACCGCTGCTCCCTCCCCCAGCGCCCCTGCTTTTCTGACCTCAAAGATTGAGCCGATACGTCCGACTGACAAGGATGCAGCAGGCAGGTTTGGCATCAGGCTTGACAAGAGCTATGCCTTTATCCTTGCCTGCTGCAAGCGTTTTCTGAAGTTCGTCGGAATTAAGTTTGACTATGAGCCTAAAGCCGGACTTACTCTGTCACAGAAGCTCGGAGAACTGATAGAGTACTTCGAGAGCAAGCTTGAACCTCTCGGTCTGAGTATTGTAGTCAGCAAGAAGGACTGCCAAGGCTCAGAAACCGATGTGCTTGAATGTGCAGTCTATCGGTTGGGCAGAGAGCTGGAGGACACAATCGTTATCCTCTACTGCGCTCCTGCAAGGTATTTGTCGCCAGAAGGCAGTCAGATGTACAAGCGGTTCATGAAGTTCGTCTCAGACAGCACTCAGATACCTCTCGGCATCCCAGAGCATTCGGAGAATTTCTACCTTGACTGCATCATGAATATGTACGACGAAGATTATTTCGACCATTACAATGATGATGAGGAAGAGGTGAATGAGAAAGACCCTGTCCTTGAAAAGTACAAGTTGGACGGAGAGTTTTGGAACCTATTCAACGAAATCTACGGATTGTCGAGAGAGAAGCCGGAGAACCTGTATGAGGCATTGGAGGAGTATCTTCACGAATGCCCAGTCAATGAGACGGAACTTGTGGAAGCCATGATGGAAGGTATCGATATTGTCAAGGATATGAACTGCTACTGGTTCGAGTTCAACCCCGATGATGATGGTATCGAAGACGAATATGGCAACTATGGCTCGGACGGATATGCAAGCAGCGTGTTCGCCTCGGCCATCCTCTATTCAGAGTATGACGGCATATCAGATGCCCTGATCGACAGCGTGAATAATGAAGTGAATGCCGGTATCATGATGACTGGCTGGAATATCCATCAATGGTTGTCACCGAAGATGAAGAAGGCAGACATACTTGAGTTTATGCGATGCAAGGATTTGTGTGCGTCATTCGACAAGTGGCTGAGAACGTTCTATCGGGCAACCGAAAAATTTGACCTGTATGGGAAATCTAAGCAAGATACTTAATGAGAAGCTGGAGGCTACCGATGCTTTGGTGTTTTATAAAAGCAGCCTCAATGAGGGTGCGTATGTGGAGCATCGTCCAATCAGAAATGGAGCGATGTGCGCAGGTAAGCCTCTCGAAGTCGATGTCATAGCGAAGCTGCTGAAGACAGTCGATAAGTACGCGCACGGAACCACGTCGATGGTCTCTCTGCATGGAGAGATACCCGAGAACCTGCTGTATGCCAGCACGAGTATCGACTCCTACAAGCTGGTGTGGTACAGAAAGCCGGAGAAGAGAATGTTCTACTTCTCGGAGAGCCTTGGCATCCCTAATGGCGAGGTATTAGTGCCTGGCCTTGTGTATGTGACGGACGGGAAAAGTCTGTCGATGTATTCCTTCAAGGGTAAGAAACCGAAAAGGTTGTTGTATAAAGCGCCCTTTTTCAATACGAGTACGAATGTCTGCCTCGGCAGTGGAAAGCTGCCAAAACCGAAAGATCAGACCTATGCGAACTGGATGGCCTACTGGGAGGAGTTGTTTTGGAAGACTGAGTTTTCCCACATCATGGGCGGTAATCCTGTGAAAGGAAACCTATCCATCATTATGAAGGAGTGCATTAGCGGTCACAAGCCGTTTCCAATGGCCTCTCTGATAGCAGTAAAGACGACATTACAATCATTATACAAGAAATGAAGATATTAGATTTACCTCTCAAAGCAAAATGGTATGATATGATTGAGAGCGGAGAGAAACTTGAAGAATACCGAGAATATAAAGACTATTGGATTAAACGACTGATTGATGAGGAAACACTAAGACTCAAGCCATACACTCATGTACGTTTCAGATATGGTTACACAAAGCGTACAATGCTTTTTGAGATAGCCAGCATAACAGTTGGTATGGGTCTTCCAAAATGGGGTGCACCAACTTATAGAGAAGTTTTCATCATTAAATTAGGACAAAGAATATGAAGTACAAGCATTTTGTTCATCCGTATATCTTAGACCCTGCGCATCCGCTGACGATAGCCTTGGTAGGTGCTGGCGGTACTGGCTCGCAGGTGTTGACCTCCCTCGGTAGGATGAATTACGCATTGAGGGAGTTGGGCCACCCAGGCCTTCATGTGAAAGTGTATGACGCAGACATCGTGACACCTGCCAACTGCGGACGTCAGCTGTTCTCCCCCATAGAGGTCGGCCGGAACAAGGCAGAGGTGCTGACAACGAAACTGAATATGTTCTTCGGCACATCATGGGAGAGTATTCCAGAAATGTATGATGAGAGTACGGAGCATGCGAACATCGTGATTTCATGTGTCGATACGATAGCTTCTCGACTTGCAATCGATAAGAACCTCGAATGCCCGAACAAAAGAGGGATGAACGGATACGATATGCAGTTGAATTATTACTGGCTTGACTTCGGCAATACGCAGTCCACGGGACAGGTGATACTCGGTACCAAGCGAGACATCAGTCAGAACAAGAAGAAGACTGATGTTGGCAAGCTGCGCTGCGTGACTGACTTCTTCGACCTCAAAAAGGTCAACGAGAAGGACAGCGGGCCAAGCTGCTCACTCGCAGAGGCATTGACCAAGCAGGACTTGTTCATCAACTCGACGCTTGCTCAGATCGGCATGGCTCTCATGTGGAAGATGTTCACGAAGGGAGTTTTGGAAACGCAAGGTGCATTCCTCAATCTCGATACGATGAGGGTGAACCCGATAAAGATTGAGTATTATGGGAAAACCAAAAGGAAACGGGCTGATTGAGTTAGTTGATGAAAAGTCGCATGACAGAGGTTTCTTCTGCATGCAGCTGATGGCCTTCGTAATGAAGGAGTCGAAGGAGTGTGGACGTTCTGTTTCAGACCTATGGGATGAGCGCTTCGGAGAAGTCAAGAATGGAGTATGCAGCTACCGCAGTTTATGCCACATCTACACAAGAACCATGAGTAAGCAGGATAACAAGGTTGTTTAGTTGCTATTCGAGTTCCTGTGAGAAATGTTAATTAACTCTTAAATTAAGCATTTTTCGTGCAAAAAGTGCGTTTATTTCAAGCATTTTTTGTACCTTTGCATAACAAAACAATAACAAAGATGAAGATTTATACGAGTTACTTCGCAAATTCAAGGGCTTTGAATAAGGCTGGTGTCATGCAAATCAGCATTGCACGATACTCTCCAAAGTGGTTCTACGGCCCACGATATACAGATGTTGCACCTACTGGGTATATGCTCAGCAGGTTATGCAGTCATGAGGAATACCTCAGAAAGTACGACGAGATTTTGAAGAAGCTCAATCCTCAAGCCGTGGTTGCGGCTGTTGAGAAGATAACCCAAGGAAAAGACGTTGCTCTTTGCTGCTACGAGAAACCTGGAGATTTCTGCCATCGCCACCTCCTATCCGAATGGCTCAGGAAGAATGGCTACGATGTCAAGGAATGGGAGCTGGAGGAGAAGAAAGAGCAGACGCAACAGCTATCGTTGTTTGATTAGCAGTAAGTAATACGATTGATAGGTTAAATAAAAGGTTATTGATTAGCCTGCCGTCTGTGAAGATACGCAGGTTTTGGATGGATAGCTCAGTGGCCAGAGCACCAGTCGGTTAAACTGGATTATGTCGAAGGTTCGAATCCTTCTCCATCCGCAGGTTGAAGTTCCAGTAGGGGCCTTGTGTATTCAAGGTGAGTAAAAGGAAGTTAGATGTTAATGCTAACAATTATGCAGGTTCGAGTCCTGTCTGGAGCGAATACTTAGCAGTTAGCTCAGTTGGTAGAGCGCCCGATAGATAATCTGGAGGTGAAGGGTTCGAGTCCCTTACTGCGACATGCGGAAATAGCTCAGTTGGTAGAGCGTTGTCTTCCCAAGATAAAGGTCGGAGGTTCAAATCCTCCTTTCCGCTCATAGATAGTATTTAGCCGTAGAGGAAACTCCTAAATAAACACGAAACAGCAAGAGGTTGATAATCCTTATTTATCGCGGAGTAGAGCAGATGGTAGCTCGACTGGCTCATAACCAGTAGGTCGCAGGTTCGAGTCCTG
>NFZD01002831.1_pt1 | contig 21055 bp, 49 predicted proteins | sample 1095381 | NCBI WGS metagenome assembly NFZD01 (sample SAMN03609891, study PRJNA323583) | gut metagenome | isolation source: feces | host: Rattus norvegicus | place: Denmark: Riget | collected 2013 | reverse complement strand
GGGGGGGGGGAAATAGTGAAGAAATTTAATAAAAGAAATAGCCTATGTATAACGGCTATAGTATTTTAGCGGAAATACCGTGGTAGTTTAAAGACTACAAATGTATAATTTAAAAAATAAAAAAAAGATTATGGCAAAGACTGTAGTAGAATTGGCTAATGAGCGTACTCTCGCTCAGGCTGAGCAGACAAGAAACGTTGAACAGATTGAAGGATGGGAAGGTACAGTACGTGCTGACATCGCCGTCTTTAAGAAGGGTGATACATTTACCGTTAATGGTGATGAGCCTATCTTCAAGCAGACAATGGGTGAGCGTAACGGCAAGCCTGTTTATGCTTACTTCATTAACGTTGAAGTAACCGAGGCAAACGGAGCTAAGGTTGCTAAATCCCTGTATTCCGGAACACTTACCAAGAGTGCAATGGAGTATGATAAGAGTACCCATGACGGAATTAAAATGCACTCAACAACTGGTACAGCGTCTACGGAATACCGCAAGCATGTCCAGATTGCTGATGCAATGGCTGCTATCAAGGGTAAAGCAATCAAAGTTACAGCAGATAAGGAGATTGTTACACGTCGTTTCGGAACTGATGGTGACAAGGCTTCTGATTATGTGACCACACACATCTTCACTTTTGACTTCGTTGCTTAAAACAGTTAGAGGTATAAAGAAAAGTAGCACTGTTCTCAAGTCTGAGGATGGTGCTACATTCTTTATTAAAGATGATTGGTATCCTGAAGATGAACTCGGATATTTTTTAATATTCCGAGAAAATAAGCTTTGGAAGATACTTAAGTTTTTAAAAATTACCTAAAACAAAAAAGGAAAACTATGTATACGAACGGATTCCCAGATTGTTATGACAAATGGACTGATGAGTGTGCAGGTATACGTTGTACCGATGGATGGATTTTTAACTAATAAACACAAGCAGTGTAAAGATCCTCTGATGAGTCGTTGAAAATTACGACGAAACTACTCCTATTTGGAGTAGTCAGGATTAATTTAAAAACAATAAAACAATGGAATACAAATTAACAATAAAAAAGACAGTGATTGACAGTAACACCCTCATAATCCCTATGAATTTGATTAGTGAAGATACACTCATTCAAATAAAGGGATGGCTTCTAGATATGACTAGTTCTGAGCTTTGTTCAGGTATGTATAAAGCTATTTTACATAATATTGAAAATTGTATTTGTAGTTGTCATGAGAATAAAGGTTATAATATCGAAATCCTTATAGGTTATATCAATCTAAAAATTATCATTGATAAAATAACTTACGAAACTTGTATTGAACAAACTCAACCTAGGAGAGTATAACATCGCACTGATGAGACTAGGACGAAACTCGGAATTAATGTTCCGAGTCTGTGAAGCTATATTTTGAAATGTTAATAATGAAAAAAATCCATCTTAGTCGTGAGATTGGGATGGATTTTAAACATTTTCAATAAAATAATTTTGGCCGTGTTCTTTTTTCGATTATCTTTGTAATCCCAGCGGAAAGCTGGGAATTCTATATATAATATATTATTATAATTATATAATAAAAATATATAGGGAGATTTTCGGAATTACAATGCTGGAATAATTTTTGGTATATGATAGGGGATATATTGGCGCGACTTTTCAGCGGAAAAGTTGCTTTATGTATAAATGAAATGTGAATTCATTGTTTGATTTCTTTCCACGGTTTGAGAAAATAGTGGAGTTTTTAAATAGAATTAGTTTTTAAAATTATAAAGTATATTTGTTGTTTTGTTAGGTTTTTAGTTATGTAGTCGAGCTCCAGTGATAGAAATATTGCTGGAGCTTTTGTTTAACTTGAAATTTGATAGAAATGAAGTTGATGTGGGATTTGAGGGGAAATTTTTGTGTCGGAGTGTATCATGAGAGGAAGAAAACAAGCACCAGACCACCAAAAACTCCACAAAACACAGCAAAAATCAAAAACCTCCGAATTTCGGAAAAGATATATTAAACCAAAAATTCAGCAAACAAAGAAAAAATAAAAACAATTTTAATTCTAAAAAATAAAATTCCCTGATGAGTTGTGTAAAAATAAAATTTTTACACTGCCAAAGAAAAGAAAACGAAGTTTTCTTTTCCAAGGTCTTTGAAAATTAAGACGAAACACTAAAAGTGTCGGAATTAACTTAAAACTCACGATGGTGGTAAATCGTAGAAGAAAAATGACAACACTTGAATTAAGGCAGATAGTTTGTAAAATTCTTGATGTATTATCCTATCGTATTGGCCTTCAATATAGAGGACGTAATCACGTTTCAGAATATATAATGGATATACTTGATTGCTATCCAGGTAACCAGGTTCTTTCTGAAGAGGAGGTAGATAAGTTAATGAATGGTTAACTGATATAAAACAAAAACGTCCTGAAAGACGCAAGGGAGTATTGTTCTGAGAATAACTTTCGTTATATCTAGATATATTCGTAATAGGCTGTATGAACGTAAAGAATATTTCATACAGCCACAATGAAGAAGAGATTGCACATGGAGATTGAAGCGTTGGAACATGTGGGAACTAAATAGGAGAGGTCTTGCGTTTCAAGGTAGTTCCGTTTAGTGTTGGCCTACTAAGTATCACTACACGGCTGGGTTGGGAGACTAGCACTTTTAATCAACTAAACCTCACAACGTATAGGTAGGTTGTATAATAAAATGAGAAAAAGAATTAACCTCAATGCGATTTGTAGTTCAGATAACTACAATCGATCCCGTACTCTACATCAAGAGTATATCCGGAATTTTCATTCAGAAAATATTCTGGAAATTCAGAGAATTACTGAAACTACAGTAATTCATAAAAAATGTTATGTTTCTTGTTTTGGCAATCTTATAGAGATTTCAGAAGAAGAGGCAATAAAAATTGAAAAAACCGTAACAATAATAAGACAATGAAACAGATTTTAGAAATGGTTAAGAAGGTGATGTCAGAATTACCTGAAGTGGATGTATGGGCAGAAAATCATCCAGTAATTACTGAAAACGACTTTAAACGTATTATAGCCGCAAGACTGTACCACTGTGGTATGACTTTATTAGATAATTCTAATAAAGCTAAAATAGTTCGACATATAGCAGTATGGCCAGATGGACATTTTAGTTTACCAGTATTTGAAGAATTATCAAAAGCAATTCTTGAACCTCAAGAATCTTGGAATAAAGCTGTTTGGCAACAAATTGCTAGACAACTTTATAACTCTGAGAAAACAGAGAAAAATATTACTATGTTTAACGCAGCTACGGAACAACTATTATGTCTGTAAATACGAAAGTGGTGATTGAGGATAAACATATCTTCAATCATCGTTTCTCTACTGAGAAACAAGCGAGGGTATATTTTTCTACATTACGAAAATTATGTGGAAAAGGAACTAAAATATTAACAACATTAATTTTAAAATGAAAGCAATATATTTTTATATAACTATCTTTTCTATTATTCTCACTATTGTAGGGGCAAAGCAGCTCTATAATTGTGGAATTTTAATCCTAATGTTTTCTATCTTTACATCAGTAGTGCTTATTACTGTAGGATCTACTTTTTTAACAGATGAAGATCTTGCTAAATATTCTGGATATAATCTATTTAAAAAATGGATAGAATAAAATGACTGTTATCTAGGCTTGGCAAATTAGATTACGCATCTAAAATTGCTAAGTCTAGATATTATATTACAAATAATACACTTATTAGATTGTCTGATCATTTCAGTACTAACAGAAAAGTTAATATTAATATAATTAGTCAATCTAATGGGTTTTTCTATATCCAAACAGATACAGAACTCTGTGTAACATTAGAAGATCCAATTGACTTTATCAAGCATTTATCCGTTCTTAAAACAACAATTTAAAGAAAAAATTACAAATAGTAATTATTATAAACAAGAATCTGATAAATATCATAATAAATGCAATGTTCTGCAAAAAAAAGACTAGACAAACTAAAAGAAGTTGACAATATATTACTGGAAAATGAGATTCTAAAAGAGCAATATGCAAAATTAGAAGAAACTAATAAAGTTTTAAATACTCAAATAGAAACTTTAGAAAAAACAAATACTGCAAATAAAAATAAAGCTCTTGCATTAGTAAATGACAATAATAGATTAACTACTAAGTTGAACAAAATCAAACAATTACTTTAACCTCTTTAAATCTAAGTAAACTCAGTTTACTTTGGTTAAGATTTAATGACTTGACAGTGGAAAGAACTGTAATCTATCCGACAATAACTTTAAATCTTTAGTCGGAAAAGTATTTCAATGAGGAAAAAGACATTTATGATTCCTTTTAATAGTAGTGAATTTGTTAGAGTAGATGTACTTACAGATAAGAATTACGGAATTTGTGATGTTTCTGTAGTTAAAAGGTCTGAATTTCTGAATAAGTTTAAAGGCCAGCCTTTACACTCTGAAATTGTTAGAAGTAGAATTTCACTTTACCTTTATGATTGCTTAAACAAATGAGACCACATTTTAATGCTAAGCAACATATAAAAAGCCTTAATGCTTTTAAAAGAGAGGTTGGTACTGAACCAATCTATAGAGCCATATTTATGGAACATTTTAAAAGATTAGGATTTCCAGGAAATTCTGCTTTCTTTACATATTTATATAGAGGAGGAATTGTAAAGAGAGATGAACTCGGATTTTACTCTTTTGTTGATAATAAACCAATTCATTATCAGAAAATACAAGAAATACATGATAGATACCAATCTATTAATAGACAGAGAACAAATAAACACAAAATTAAAATAGCTACTAGTAAAGCTGCTGTTGAAATAAATAAAGCAGTAGATTTTCTTAAGCAAAAAGGCTTCATTATTTTTTCTCCAGAGGGAGAATTATTTAGGAAATTATAAATAAATGATGATTTTTTTGTATGTAGTCAAGTTTTCTTTTTATCCGTAAAAAGTTATTATAAATTTACTTTGCTCTTTAACAGAAAGGTTCGTGAGAATATTTCTGTTTTATAAAACCCTATTCGGAATTGAAATAAAGCTATTCTCTGCGTTATTTAAAAATGGTCATATACGAGCTATATAAATTAGGTGTGTAGTGTAATGATAGCACAAAACATTTTGGATGTTTTAGATATGGTTTGAATCCATACACGCCTACTATAAAAGTATATATAGATTCCCCCAGTTGGAGCTATCTGCACTATAAAAATGGTTCTGTGGCGAAATTGGTAAACGCAGCAGACTTAAAATCTGCCGGTCATTTATGGCTTTGCCAGTTCAAATCTGGTCAGAACTACGATGTGAGGAGATATTTATATCTTTCTCCAGCCTACATTGATTGGTATTTTATCTGATAAAATCCTCATGTAGGCATTTTTAGATTATTAACATAAAAATTATAAAATTATGAAGAAACTTATTTTTGTATTTATTGCAATACTTGGAATTATGTCATGCAATCATCGTCAAGTAGTGAATAATGTAGAAGAGATTGATTCTTCTTTGGTAGACACTATCTGTTTGGATACAATAAGTCTTGACAGTATAATTTGCCCACTTTAAATGTATATTTTACAAGTAGGTCAGAAGTCTTTTATAAAGATAACTGATAAAACAGAATTGGTAACTGATTACAATGATGCAACAACATTTCCAAAAATAGGAGATGCAATGAGAGCAGCAGTATCAGTTAATAATGACATTGGAAATCACTTAGTTAAAGTGACATATCTTAATTCCCCGGTTTCTGAATAACCTTAAATTCAGTGACTTTGAAAGAGTTTCAACAAGAAACTGCTGAGGCTAAGTCTCTTTGCCTAATTAAAAGGAGATATTAAAGCTAGAATGTAGATTTGGGGGTAATTTCTACATTTCTAGCTTTTTAAATTTATTTATAAAATGAATAGACTAACATCTGTGTTTTTTGCTCCTGAAAATTATACTGGAGTAAAGCTGAGTGCGACTTCAGCTAATCATATAGCTAATATAGCTAAAGAGAAGCTAAACGAAATTGAATCTAAATTAGAAGAGATTTCATGTGTAGAAACCAAACTTTCAATTATAGGCTCTACAGAAGAAAATACAATATCCTATGGTATTACTAAGAAAGATTTAGAAGAGATTCCTAATCTAATTAGTAAAAATACCAAGTATAAAAGTCTTATTGCATGGCTTAGAGAAGCTATTAAAGCTAAAGATAAAATAAGCTCTGAGTTAAATATTCTAAATACTGAGGATTATTGTAAAGTTATAGGAGTAGAATATCCAGAAGCTGCTTATGTCTCTAGTCCTCTTACAGAATCAAAGTATTATGATTCTCTTTCAATTAAAGAAAGAAATAGATACTTTATGTTGGAGACAGAAGCTGCTGTACTTGGAAATTGTATTCATCAAAAGGGTTCTCTTAATACTGCTAGAAGGAAGCTAGCATCTAATATTAAGAATCCTAAAGAAGTCGTTGCCAACGGCAGAGACACTCTTATCTATACAAAAACTCCTACCGTTAGTATAGAAGATATAGATCAGGTATTCTTCGCTTTACAAAAGAAACATAGAGAAGTTCAATCAGAACTCAATTCTATAAAAGCTAAATGCCAGAAAGCTATCTCTGAAGATCAAATTCGGTATAGTGACGAATGGGATGAAGCTAATAGAGTTTTCAACAATAAAATAAAGGAACTTGATAATAAAAGAAAGAAATATGTAACAGAAATGTTACAAAAAGTAAATGATTTGAAGATTATCATTCCTGATGCTCTTCTTGATATTTACAAAGAAGTAACCAAGGACTGACGCTATTTAGCTGAAACCAAGGTGAATATACATAATAAATGTGCGACATAATGAACAATTATTATAATAATATATTAGTTATGACAGCAACTTCAAATTGAAATTTATTGATCTTGCTCTTGCTCGAAGTTGCTGGCTTTTGCTCTTGACCTTGTTCTAGATTATTTGCACATTTATTCATGTATAACGACTTTAAAGTATTGTAGTTTAACAACACTAAATAACTTTAAGAATCTGGAAGTTTGATTAATAGTTTATAAGGATTCATTTTTGTTTAACTAAAATATTTTTAATTATGAATTTTATAAAGAAGTGTGTTAAATGGTATTTTAAAAAAGCAGTTCAAACCTATGCCTGGACACCTAGTGGCATAGTTCCATTCAAACAAGGAATGGACGCATAAACGGTTAAATAAAGGGTTCGATTCCCTTTTATGCACTATTAGTTCTTTACAAAATTTTAAATTTTTATTAAAGGAGTAGTCAGAAATGGCTACTTTTTTTGTTTTGATATGATTATAATAGGAGTTATTTTTGGAGTATCTTTTATACTCACAGTATTAATTATGTTAGGAGTCTGCTATGGTTTTATTCCAGCTCCAGAAATAGATTAGTTATGAAAAAAGTATTACTTTTAGTTTTAATGTGTTTTAGTTTATCAGTATATGCTGATAGATTTAAATCAACAGCATTTTGTCAAGCTATTGTTATAAATGGACAATATATTTGGGGAAATTGGGAACCCTCTGATATTATCATATCAGTAACAAGTGAGGGAGTAGTTATATTTAGTCCTTATGTACAAGTTTATAAGATTATTTATAAATACAATAATGGAGAGTATTACTATGATCCTAAAGGTGGAAAATACATTAAAGTTAAAATTAAAGATCAAGATGGAGATATTGGAGAAATGAGGTTCCGAATTACTAAAAAAGGAGAAGCTCAGATCTATATAGATTTTAATAATATAGCATGGGTTTATAATGTAATATGACTTATAAAAATCTTGAATTAAATACTGATCTTAAATCTTGCTTTATTAATGGACAAGATGTAAATCTGACAAAAATAGAATATAATATATTATATTTCTTGTTAGAAAATAAGGGTAGACTCTTTACTAAAAAAGATATAGCTATAAATGTTTGGGGTTCTAAAGATGTAACCTCAAACAATATTAGTACAGCTATATCAAGGTTAAAAAGTAAAATTGGAAATAATATTATTAAAACGAAAAAAGGATTCGGGTATTATATAGAATGATTATATTCGGAATATATTTTATAGGAGTTATTATATTTTATGGCATTATTAATAAACGATTTGATTGTATTGGTTTAAAGAATGGTCCTGTACTAATTCTCGCAGCCACGTGGCCTTGTTTACTCTTTGCTGTAATACTATAGTATATCCTGCTAAATTAGTAGAATACTTATTACTTAAAATAATAGATAAGATATGTTAATAACAATATTATATTTAATAGGCTACATTATAGTTATATGTATAGTTTTAGGAGTATTAATGCGACTAGAAGAAGTTGATTATCTTCCAGACTTCCCTATATTTGGAATAGTTACGATTTCTATAGTTTGGCCAATAACTGTGCCTATATTAATATTATATCCAATATTAAAACTAGGAATATGGATAGGTTATGAAGGGTCCAAACGTATATTATTTTAATAAAAAATTATGAACATAAGACTTTTTACAGGAATCTTTTTGATTATGTTAACAATAATAGGATTTATTGCATTAGCGTGGTATGCTTGTTGGTGGTTAGGGGCTATTTTAACTATGTTTTTCACATTAGTATTAGGCGTAGTATTAATAGGTAACGAATAAAAGCAAAATGTATTGGGATTATAAAGATATAAAGATTACTATCGATACTTATTATGAACAGGGAGATGATTGGAAATTTTAAAAGTATGATAATAGTATCAATAATTTTATTTATAGCAGCTTTTGTGCTATTAGTAGCTCCGATTAATAACTCGGATACTGCTTTTAGCGGATTTAGTACCATACTATTTATGGGAAGTTGGTTTGCGATTATTATTTATTATGAGACTAAACCTCAAGCTATAGATGTATATCGAGGAAAAACTACTCTTGAAATAACTTATAGAGATAGTATTCCTGTAGATAGTGTTGTAGTATTTAAATAAATTAAAATTATGAAATACAAAGTAGGTGACAAAGTAAGGATTAAGTCCTTAGATTGGTATAATACTAATAAAAACTCGTATGGAGTTGTGGAGGTTCCTAAAAATTTTATTAGCGAGATGAGTGAATATTGTAGTAAAGATGCTATTATTGTAAGGGTATATGATGACCATTACTGTATAAATATTGATAATAGCGGGTACGTTTGGACTGATGAAATGTTTGAAGATATGGAAGTACATAAAATAGTTATTCCTGAAGGCTGGGAAATAGACAAAGTAAAGAACGGTGAAATCATTCTCAAAGAAGCTAAAAAAGAACTTCCTAAGACTTGGGAAGAGTGCTTAGAAGCTCTTGGATATGACATAAATAATACGGGTTATATCATTAAAAGAAATAAAACATTTGAAGGCATTAAGAATAGCTTTATTCCAGATGATCTTGTCAAACCTATACTTACTTTAATACAGCTTCTTGTTTGTAGAGAAGTTTATAGACAGGGTTGGGAGCCTGATTGGAGTGATAGTAATAAAGGAAAATATGTCATTCACCATGACTGTAGTACATCAACTGTTTATAGTATATCGAAATTATTATCATTTCAATCAGTAGAAGTAAGAGACAAGTTCTTGGAAAACTTTCGAGATTTAATTGAAGAAGCAAAGGAGTTGATATGAAAGCAATAACGAAGGATAATCGTATTGTTAATGTTGATTTATACCAAGAGGAAAAATAGTATAATATAAAGAACAGTTCCGAGGTATTTTTAGCCTTAGAACTTTTATTTTTATGATAATATGTTTGATATTATACCAACTATAATTAAAAAGAATACTTCTGAACTTAAAGAGTATTTAGGATTTCTTGGATATAAAATTGGTAATCAAGGAGAAATTAAAACATTATGAAACATTATAAATTATATAAAGAGGGAGATAAAGTACTTATCACTTTTAGCCATTCTGGGGATACAGGTAAAATTGGAATTATTACAGAGGTTAGACATAGCTTTTGTAAAATCAAGTTCGATACAGGAGTAATTAAGAATTACACTTATGCTCAATTTCACAAATGTTAAAGTCTTTGCGGATATTATAGAAGATGAAGCACTAGAGCAAATTAAGAAACTTGCAAAAGAATATCCTACTTCTAAAATCAGAATTATGCCGGACGTTCACGCTGGCAAAGGGTGTACCATCGGTACAACAATGACAATTAAAGATGCCATAACACCAAATTTGGTCGGGGTGACCATAGATGCGTGGGTGGCGAGAGATAAAAATGAATTAATCTCCTTGTACGAAGAAAAGCAGAGTAAAAAAGTCAGTTTCTATGTTGGAAGATTTTGGGCTCTTTTACGTGAAGAGGATTTCCCCATCTGTCACCTTTGAGAACAGCCCGAAGAAAGTAAAAGTGATAATAGAATTGGAGGAAGAATAATGAAAATACTATCAGACACTTTCAAAATTGAAGCGACCTACGATGAGTTACTTTTCATGTATGAGGGAATGATGAAAATCTTCAATGAGAAGATTGATGAAAATCGTAAACTTAAAGCAGAACATAAAGTCGTACCATGTGATAGAGATGGTTCTTTTCGCAAAATGGATGAACAATGCTTTGATCTCGCCATAATTCTCGGGAAAAAAGACGAGTTTCTTGAAGAGCGAAAAAGACAATATGAAGTAGAATAAAATAAAAATACAATGAAGAAGTATAAAATACTATTCGCCGACCTCGATGGCACAATCATCAAAACAAAGAGCGGTGAGACATTCCCAAAAGGCATTTGGGATATGGAGTTTAGGTTTGAAGTTCTTGACGCCATTAAGAGGATGCAACCTTTAGCTATTTTTATTGTCAGCAATCAAGGTGGTATAGAAAAGGGATTTGTAGATGAATGTCATTTCCAATACAAAAAAGAATATATTGCCTATTCTATAAGTGAATATACCGGAGTATTAATAACAAGTTGCCGTTACTGTTCATCGAATGACGAGGGCCACAAGTACCGTAAGCCTAATACAGGTATGCTTGATGATTTGTTTCGTGACGTATGGGGACGCTTACTTAGGTCCGAACATTTAACAGAAGAAGACTGTCTTATGATAGGCGACACTTCAGGTAAGGAGGGACAATTCTCTGATACAGATAGGAAAACCGCCGAGAACTTCGGCTGTGACTATATGGATGTTGAAGATTTTGTGAAACTTGTAAATGAGAAATTATGACGGTAGAAGAGTTAATCGATGCTTTGAGTGAGCTCCCCAACCAAAAAGCGGAGGTGCTTATTATTGAAAGCACTGCCGATTGGATGTACGACGCAGCCAATAGTACTTTAGATTTGATGCGAGATACACTTACCAGCCCATATTTTAGTAATATGAGGATATTAACGTTAGATAGAGATAGTTAATAACAAGATTATGGATAAGGAGATACAAGACAAGGCTTGGGTGTTGCCCAAAGAGTTTAAAGAGGAAGTGCCGATTTTAGGTAAAGAATATTATTTCTTTGATGATGGAAAGACAAGTCCTTCACGTTGTTATAAAGCAAAAGTGGTAGGTATTTATCCTTATAAATCAGAACTTATTGTAGATGTGTTTGATTATGATTTGAGAAAGATAATTCAGAAACCAATACAAGAAATACATAAGAATGAAGTAAATGCACATCGTCAAGGAGAAAATTTTAAAGTTCTTGGTGGAGATACAACAGCAGGCGCACCGTGGTTATATTCAGAAAAGACCGATTATTTTATTAAATGTGAAATAAAAGGATATGATGAAAATCCTATATGGTTTGCGAGAACAATTCACAATGGATGGTTTTCTATGAATGTTACAAATAGTTGGCAGTCAGGAACTCTTGATGTTGACAATAAACTTTATAAAAGTGCTAAACACTGTTTTGATTTAGACTCTTATGACGGAGCTTATGATAATGAACTAATTTTAAAGGGAGAATTTATTGAAACATTATGAAATATAAAGTAGGTGATAAAGTAAAAATTAAACCCAGCAAAAGAATAGAGAGAAAAGGCTGCCCTTGTTTTGTTCCTAGTATGTCTAAATATTGTAGTAGATATGCGACAATTGTTAAAGTAGGTCATAATTACTATAATATAGATATTGACGATAAGCGTTGGGAGTGGGCAGATTATATGTTTGAAGAATTAAATCTCTGTGAGATTCTTAGAGGATATGAAGGCAACACTTTCTATAGTCTTATTTATGGAAATATAATTTTTCTTAGTATTGAAACAATAGACGGAAATAAATACCAACTATGGTTATTTTGATAAGTATGGACGATATTCTCCTTATGGAGAATGTATGTTATTCCCATCTAAAGATCAACGAGATTGGAATAAATGGGTTGAAGAACAAAAGCCTAAAGTTCCTAAATTTAAGATAGGTCAACTTGTTCGTAGTAAAAGAAGTGGAAATATATATGAAATAATTGATAACTCTGATATATATAATTATTGTCTTAAAGAAATTTCACGTCCACTTCCTGAATATGATCTTGAAGATGCTACCCCTAAGACTTGGGATGAACTTAAAAAGTTATCTATATATGATTCATGTATTCTTAAAGAAAGTATTGGCTCAATAGCTTCTACAAATATAGATAATACTCCTATTGAAAAATCTGCTATTGCTCTTTTAAAAATTTGTCAACTTATAAAAGTCGGGTATGGTAGCAATGTAACTAAAGAAGAGTGGGAAACTCTTGAAGATATTTATGTTATTGAATATTATCCTTATGATGACGAAATAAAGATTGTAAAGCATAGTTCTCTAAAAGCATTTAGTCATATTGCTTTTCATAATAAAGAACAAGCAGTAGAATTTCTTAGTTATATCGAGAACGAAAATCTTATTAAAGATTATTTTATGATATGAAAAAATTTTGTTTTGCGGCTTTAGGTCTGTATGTTGGAACGTGGATATTTAATCATTTTAACCCGTGGATTGGAATTTTTATTGTATTAATAGTTATTTATTATTTAATTAAATTCAGTATTAAAAATGAAAAACTTTAAATTTATTTTTATAGCATTATTTTGTGCTATTGTCTTTTCTTCATGTGAAAGAGTGCAACCTAATTATGTAGGTGTTCTTATGGAAAACTTTGGTAAGAATGGAAAGTCTGACTTCTCTATTGTTTCTGGTAAAGTTTGGATAGGTTCTCCTGGAACAGATCTCTTTCAAGCTCCTTTATTTGATCAAAGAGGAGAATTTGAAAAAGCTATTACTTTGAAAGCTGCTGATAATACTGAATTTAATGCTCGGCCTACTTATAGTTATAAGATTATTAGAGATCGTACTATAGATGTAGTATTTGATAATAAGCATATAGGTGGAAGCGATAATTTTATGCAATCTCTTGAAGACAATATTTTGGAACCAAGATTGTTTGATCTTATTAAGGAGGAGAGTAGAAAACATAAAACTGATTCTTTAATGGCAGACGGCGGTTCTCTTATCTTTGAAAAGAAGTTGGAAGCTATTGTAGAAGAGGAGTTTAAAAAGAGAGGATTGCAGCTTATATCTTTTTCTGCTCAACTTGAATTTTCTAAAAAGGTAAGAGAAAAGATTGATAACAGAAATGAAGTAAATACTAACTTGTCTGTTCTTGATCAGCAAATTATCGAACAGAAGAAGCGCAATCAACTTGAAGAACTGAAAACACAGCAGGCTTTGATAAGATCAAAAGGTCTTACTAAAGAAATTCTGTATCAACAGTTTATTGAAAAATGGGACGGACAAACTCCTATATATGGAGCTATTCCTGATCTTATTAAAGTATCGAAATGACAAGACAAGAAGCTAATAAAGAAATTTATAAGCTAATTAGCTCAATGTTTAAATACTTTGATGAGGAGTTGTTAGAGATTCCTCATCAAAGATTTGGGCAAATACTCTGTAATTATGTTTATCCGGATTATAGAGACGTTAAATATCCAATAATGAAATATTTATTCCCTGGAAATCCTGACCCCTTCTTTGAAGAATCAGAAGTAACACTTAAAAGACTTCATGAAAGATTATCTAGTATTACATAACTATGTGAATGGTAATATTTGTTCAGTCATTATAAAAGAAGAATGTATAATATCAGTTTTTACTGAGATTTTAATAGATTCTGGACAGACACAAACTTGTGTAGTAGATAATGTTGGTATATACCATTATGTAGTAGAAAGTATTGAAGATATTAAACAAATGTTAGAAATTTATGAATAACGAAATTCTTGTATGTGAGTGTGGAGACCCATCACACCAGTTAGTTTTCAGCTATGACGATGGAGACGAAGAAGTATATGTGTCAGTATTGCTTAATCCAAACCATCCTTGGTATAAACGATTGTGGGTAGCTCTTAAATATATTTTTGGACACAGAAGTATATATGGAGATTTTGATGAAGTTATACTGACTAAGAATCATGTTGGTAAATTGCAGAATATAATTAATATTTTAAATAAATAATATGGTATTTTTTCTTATTATAGCAGCTATATGTATTCTTAGACTTTCGCTTATTAAAATATCTCTTAAACATATAGAGATAAAACCACTTTCTGTTAATGAGGCTTTTATTCTAGCACTTATAGCTATTATTTGTTTAAGATTTGCATATCAATGTACAGTATAATAACTGATGGGGCATATAGTAGTTCTTTAAAACAAGGAGGTTGTGCTTTTGTTATTCTTAAAGATGATAAAAAAATCTTAGAATTTAGTAAAGGTTTTGCTAATACTACTAATAATAGGATGGAAATGATGGCTATAATTGCCGGGTTAAAAACCGTCAAAAAGCCTATAGAGTCTCTTACTATAATTACTGATAGTGAATATTGTATAGGTTGCGCTATTAAGGGGTGGAAGAGAAAGAAAAATACTAAACTCTGGGAAGTTTTTGACATTGAGTTTACTAGAGTAAAGGAATTATGTCCTAATATAGAATTCAAACATGTAAAAGGTCATGCTGGAGACTATTGGAATGAATACGTTGATAAGTTGGCGGTAAAAGCTTCGAGACATGTGTTGAATTTAGTAAATCATATAAAATGAAGCTAAGAAAAAATAAAAATAAGTCTTTGATAAAAAAGGCTATATGTTATATGCCTTGGGATTACGGCTTTAATCTAGAAATAGAGAAAGATATGTTCAATAGAATGTATGTTTATTTTTCTAGTGATTCTCCGGTTGTTTGTGGTGCTAAAATACTAGCAGAACGTGCTAAATTAGCAGTATCATTATTAAATATAATAATGGAAGAGGACTCTGCTTTAATATATAAGAATGGTAAGTGGCATTTAAATAAATATATTAATACTAAGAACTGTTATAGATATAATATAATTTCAGATTGTGATATACTTATAGACGATTTAAGAATAGAAAAAGCATGGTATTTATATAATAAATTGAGGTATTATTTTATGAGACAGTTATGGGATTAGTGGATGGTTATGAAAATATGTGGCGGAATACGAATATTAACTCTATAACACAGTTTTCGGTAGCAGATAGTTGTTTATTTGACCCAAACTCAATATGTATTCCGAGTATGGTTTTGGCAGATAGCATTAAATTATTAAATGTTTATAATTTTATAAAATTATGAAGAAAATTGATATTCTTGTAAAAGGTAGGAAACTTTCCGAGAAACTTTTTGGAACAAAAAAGAAGGGAATTAAGTTAGCTCTTGAGACAGCTAAAAATGAACTTGAACAAAAGAAAGGGGAATCTGAAAGCAAGTATGAAGATAGTCTTATTAAACTTGCCGATGATAATGTTAATTACAAATACCTAATTAATCAGATGATCGAACATAAGCAGACAGTCTATAATGCTGAAGAGACTATTAAACTTATTGATAGTATTAAAGAAGATCTTAATAGTGAGATTGACGAATAAATTGACTACGTTTAATAAAAAGTTATAATTTTAACTATAATGAAAGAAACAATTCTTTTTAACTGATGGTCACAAGATTAATCATTATCTAATATATCCAGAAGGATGTTTGGAGACTATCTTTAAAGATAGTAAACTGTTTCAAAGATTATACTTTAAGTAAAATACGTAATAAAATTAATTTTACATTATGAATTGTGGTTGTCCAAATTTTGGTTCTGATTATAAAGAATGGGTAGAGAAAAATTCTGTTAAGGATATTGAGCTGCATCCATTCAATACTAAAAGTTGTATAAATAGACTTAAATCCGAATATGATAAGTATAAGAAGTTAGTTATTGGATTTGATTTTGATAATACTATCTTTGATATGCACAATACTGGAGGAGATTATAGTATGGTAATCTCACTTCTTCAGGAGTGTAAGAAATTAGGATTTATATTATGTCTCTATACAGCTGATCTTCGAGAGGACTGGATTGAATGGAAAGTTAAATACTGCAAACACTTTAAAATTGATCCAGATTATATAAACGAAAGTCCTCTGTTATCTGGAACTAAAAAGCCTTTCTTTAACTTGCTTCTTGACGATCGTGCAGGTTTGGAGAGTGCGTATATTATATTACATAATATTGTTACTTATGCAAATTCTAAATTTGATCAATCAGAATCTGAGTGATATATCTTATACTATCACTAGATTTCCGGATGGAGAATTACATATAACTCTTGGAGAATTTTCTCATAAAGATTACATTGAGGTAGCATGCCGTATTACTAATGAAAAAGATCTATTTTTACTTATGCAAGTAGCAGATATTATTAATAGACATGAAGTTCGATGGAATCTTAATATTTATTATTTAATGGGTATGAGAATAGATAGAGTTATGGATTTTAATCGTCCTTTCACTGCTAAAATTGTATGTAATATAATTGATTCTCTTAATCCTAATTTGGTATCTATAGTAGATCCTCATTCGGAAGAGTATGGATATTTACTAAAAAGTGCAAGTAAAGCTCCAATTGAAAACGAGCAATACAAAGCTCTTCATCCGTATTGGAATATAGTCTTTAAGAATTATCTAGTTGTTTTCCCTGATAAGGGTGCTTATAAAAGATATGGACCTCGTGAAGGTCACGTTGTAGCTAATAAAATAAGAAACATTACAACTGGAAAAATTGAAAAGATTGAAATTATAAATCCAGATTTATTTAGTAATAATTCTAAACCTATTATGGTTGTAGATGACTTATGTGATGCTGGAGGAACCTTTATTGGATTAGCAGAAGAAATTAGAAAATATACTGATAAAGAAATAAATATCTTTGTAACTCATATGGTTAATAGCAAAGGTATAGAAAATCTTTCTAAAAACTATCATAACGTATATTTTACTAATTCATATTGCGATTGGAAACAAAGTTATGAGGTTAATGGACTTAGATTTCCAAAAAATATAACTCAAATTAATATTATCTAACAAAATTTACTGTATTATGAAATTCAAGAAGAAACGCAAGAATCTAGAAGCTGCGCAACGGTGGTGGGACGCTCTTCCTAACGCTGTAAAAGCAACTTTGACAAGACCGGGTAGTGTTAATCAAAGAACAGGTGCTGCTGCCAAATGAAAATAGAAGAAGAGGATTTTATCTTAACTCCTATTGATAATAGCCCTTTTTATGACTTAGAATTGCTTTATGTAGTAAATAAAGGTAAATCTAATGAAAAAAAAGAATTTAAAGTAGCTGCTTACGGATGTACTTTAGAAAGTGCTGTTAAAAGAATAATTAGAAATAGAGTACATAGTAAATATGATACTGTTACTTTAACACAGTATCTTAAAGATTTAAAATCTGAACTTAAAACATTAAATATATGATTGATGTTCATGATAACGACCTTATGGTAAGTCTTGGAATAAGACAACCTAAAGAAACTCCTAGAGATAGTTCTGTATAGTCTAAAACTCCAAATGAAAAGAAGCTGTTAAAAGCTGCTAAAAAGAAATATGGCAACTTATAGATTAGATAATCTTCAAATAAGTGAAAATCCGTTTTATATATACGAAATATCTTTAGATTTGTATTGGAAAAATGGAACATGTTATCTCGGAAGTAAATTCTATAAATCTAATAAGTTAATACAAACAAAAAGTATAAGAAAACTATACAAGGGGTATATAATAGAGAAAAGCATTACTTTATTAGCTGCTCCTTATACATTTTTACAAAATCTTCCTATTTATAAATTAAAAAGGAGAAAAAATGAGACAGTACATTGAAACAATTAGTGATTCATTCGTTGATTTTGCAGGTAAAATACATTATTTTATAATTGCTGCTATTAGTGAACCAACAGTAGATGTAGCAGCTGGAGATATTTTGGATATTGAAATGCCTACAGAAGATAGTGAATATTATGATATTGAGAAAGTTCTCCATATCGGAATCTCTATTTGTAGTCCTGAAGATACTTTTAATGAGGAACTTGGAAAGAAGCTTGCTATTGGAAGAGCTGCTAAGTCCGATATGAAACTTTTTGCAACTCATAAAGGTATGATTAATTCTCCTCTTGTACAGGCTCTTTTGAAACAGGAAGCTGAATATCTTAAAAAGAATCCTGAAAGATATATTTCGGGATATTCTGCTGCTAAAATCAAGTATCTTGAAGAGAAGGAGAGAAATGAACTCGAAGCTTCGTTTACCGATGATGAAATAAATATAGTAACTGCTGTTAAGAATAATCCTAGTTTTCTTGACAAAGTATTTAAATATTTTGGATGGTCAAAATAATATTATATATTTCCCTTATCCTAAATATTATTTTAGGATGGTTACTATATAATAATAAAGAGAGTTCTGAAAGTTCTTCAGAACTCATCTTTATAAGAGACTCTATAAGGTCCGAAATTGATACTGTTTATCAAACAATAGAACGTAATAAAATTATATATGAAAAAACTCGTAATACTATTATTAATAATTCTGTTTCAGAAGATTACTTGTTTTTCACAAACTATCTTACCCGATTCGACAGTATTAATAACCTCGGAACAATTAAAGAAGACTAATCTTATATTCGCAGAACATTCTAAGCTATTAGAAGAGAATAAATTATTATATAGACAAATAGATAATTTTAAATTAGATAGAGATATTCTATTTAAATCTGATTCTATAAAATCTGTACAATTATCTGAAACTCTCTTTAAAATAGATGATATGGATAAAATGATACAGAAACAAGACTGTATTATTAAGATTGGAGGAATTGTTGTGACTTTTGGGGTATTCTTATGGCTATTATCGAATTAAAGAATTTTTATAAAGATAAATATGGTGTAAAATATAAGTTTCCAGGCAGAAAATGTGAACATTGTGCTAAGTACCCTTGTATGAAGGAGTTAAGTATCTTATCTTCTAATTTTGCTGCTTATGGATGTATAAATTTCAGATAATCATTTAAAATATATGTATTATGATACGTGGTAATTCTCGGTAAATTAGTTGCAAGAAACATAGACTTGCAAAATTATATTACTTATGTATTTGAATGTTTAGAAGAAAAGATCTGTGGTTCCAAATATTTAATGTGTACACAATTTAAAAACTGGGATCATAGATTAGTAGATTTAGGAGAGGTTGGTTATGTAGACTTTATAGAAATACATGCTGGAATAGATAAATGGTTTGACGGAACTAATTTTGTTCCTTATAATTATAATAATATCCAGTTTATAAAGTTTATATCTAAACCTAAAAAAGAAGAATTTAAGTATATAACCTAGATTAAATAAATATTAAATTTTATGAAAGAGTTTATTTTATGACAATTATGAAGGAAAAGCTTATGTCTGCTATTGAGGCAAAGAAAAATGACGTTAAATCTTTTGTTTGGAAATTCGCTAAGAAAAGTGATATGACACAAGATAAAATTAAGTTGATGGACGCAACTCCTGAACAGCTTAATCAGTTCTATGATCATTGCGTTTCTATGCTTTATAATGATAGTAAGCAAAATCCTGGAAGATATGTACTGCTTAACATTATAGCAGATCAGAGAAAGAAGTGTAATATTGAATTATTCCTTAGAAAATTGGAATCTGGAGAATTATGTGCTGACCATAAAGGTTATCCTCGACACTTGTATATGCAGGATATTAGAAGTTATATAAATGCTCATAGAGAAGATTTTCCTTCTAATGAGTTGGATAATATCTCCATAGCTGCTTGTACAGGAGGTCTTCCTAGAGAGTTTGAACGTATCTCTATAGATGACGCTTTTAATGGAACATTGGATATGCTTGGAATGTTTAATCCTAAGCATATAACATTCAAATTTATTTTGGATATGGGTATCCATCTTACGGATAAAGAGATGTTGGAGTTTGATGAAAAGGATGCTAATGGAAATACAAGAAAGAAGCCTGAAGTTATTAAAGAGCGTCTGGGGATCAATAAAGATGTTATTCTTGTTGTAAAGCCTTCAGGATTGAATTTTACAGAACTTCGAGCAATGGTTAATTTGCATCCTTGTAAATATTCTGAACTTACAACAGATCAGCTGACAGTTCTTAGAAATAAAGTACTGTTTAGACTGGAAAATGATATAATGAAACATATTAAATCTTGGGAAGAGCGAATGAGACAGATTATTCTCGTTGCCAAAACAAGAGGAATTACTATAAATAATCTCAAAAATGATGTAGATTAATTTTTTAATGAGCATGGAATACTATATAGGTATTCTGTGCTCTTTTATTGACCGTATATGACTAGAGATGAAAGACAGGAGATCGCTAGACAAAAATGGTTGAAGAATAAGTGTAAAGGCACATTAATTCAACCTACTGGTTGTGGTAAAACTACTACTGCACTTAAATGCTTAAAACCTATAGTAAATTTATATCCTAATAAAAGAATATTAGTAGTAGTTCCTACTGAAACTCTTAAAAATCAATGGCGTATTCAATTAGATAATTGGGGGATGGAGTTTAATTCCGATGTACAAGTTATTAATACTATAGTCAAGCAAGAATGGTCATCCGATATACTAGTTTTAGATGAAGAACACCGATATGCAGCTGAGACCTTCTCTCAAGTATTTAAAAAAGTAAAATATAAGTATGTACTAGGACTTACTGCTACTT
>NFZD01016443.1_pt1 | contig 21088 bp, 39 predicted proteins | sample 1095381 | NCBI WGS metagenome assembly NFZD01 (sample SAMN03609891, study PRJNA323583) | gut metagenome | isolation source: feces | host: Rattus norvegicus | place: Denmark: Riget | collected 2013 | reverse complement strand
GATTGATGATTACGGTGAAAACCCAATCTATATTGAGTATCTTGATGAAAATGACCAAAAGCATCTTGTTAAGTTAAAACCAGCGATTCATGAAGAACTTGACAGCGTTCTAAGTAAGTATGCTACTATTGATTATGTGAACCAAAAGTTTAATGAAGCTGTTCAGAGTAGTAAAGACTACACAGATCAAGCCAAAGAAGCTTTAACGATCCTTATTAATGGTAGCAAAGAAGAGGCTATCCAAGTAAGTAAAGCCTACACAGATGTTGAGATCAACAAACTTAATACAAGTCTTAAAGAATATATTGACAGTCATGACCAAATATTATGGCAAGAAATTACCACGTATGCTAATACAGCAGTTACAGAAGCTTACAATGAATCAAAAGAATACACTGATACTGAGATAGATAAGGTTAAACAACAAATAAGTAGCGGGAGTGCTGATGTTCTCCAACAAGCTAAAGATTATGCTGACGCTCACGATAATGCAAAACTTGTTGAAAGCAAGAACTACACTGACACGAAACATGAAGAGGCACTAACAGCTATTGAATCAGGCGATACTGAAACTCTTGAAGCTTCAAAGAATTATACTGATACTCAGCTTGGAAGTTATGCAACAAAGACAGAAGCTGAAAATGCTAATAAAGTTTACGGATATAATACAACAGATACTTCCTGGGCAAAATGCAACGGTAACTTTACTGTGTCATATGATGACGCTAATATTACAAAGATTGGATATCGGCAGAATGTAGATGAAGATGAAAAAGGTGTCGACTTTACTATGTTAGCAACAAAAACTGATGTTGAGCCCTGCACAAATAAGCTACAAAACATCTGGGGAGGACACAAAGCGCCGTTTATTTATTGGCTTCCTAATATTGACGTGAACACAATGAAACTTGAAAATGCTGAGAATGATGTTAAGGTTACGTTAAACGACGGCGACGTTGTATACTGGAGAAAGAATCAGTATCAACCTAGCGGTGCACAATTAAAAGTTGGTTTTGGTACAGAACTTCCAGTAACCGAAAATAGTATTGTTATTCGAGCAGACCATGAAGATAAAACTATAGGTGGGATGTATTTTACAGCTGAAGGAGACACCGCAAGCTTTAGACCTGACGATTATCGTAGGATTAGTGAAGCACCAAAATGGCAGTGGTCAAGAGATGTAAATGAAAAAAGCCCAAATACTGTATCTTTAAATAATGACACAGATGATTATCTTTATGCTGTCATAAAAACATCAAACCCTATTTACCCTCAACACAAATCTGTATCAGTATATCTACCAAAGTCTCCTCCCGTAACACAATCAGAGGTGGTCGCATTAATCCAAGAACAAAACACAACAAATGTTGAAAACGTCTCAGTAAGTATACAACAAAAAACTAGAACAGCCCAAAACATAACCAACAATTCAACCATAGTAGAAACAAAAGATTTTTATATTCTTAACCTTGATTTTTCGTACGTACCGTCAACACTCCCGACAAGTGTTGAAAGTAGTTTCATTGAAAATATCCTCATTAATGCTCCTAAATTTAACGGTAAAAGCTTTAATGTCACATTCAAAGCTAACGAACATACAACCATTTCAAAAGGATTAATTGGTGAACCTGTAACTATTAAGACATGTTCAATACCAATCGGTGAAACTCTTAAAAATGTTGAAGTAATTGTTAAAGAAAAAATCATAATTAGAAAGGAAACTGAATAATGAATATTGAAACTTATATCGATATTGTCAATACGTCAGGCGACTTATTAACACAAAACACGTTAGAAAACTTGTACCATAAGTTAGATACTATCACAGCTACACAATTAGCAGAAATTCGCAATAATGTAGCTGTTATGGTTCAAGCGCAACGAATTGAAAACGAAAGCATTAAAAATATGATTATTAATGATATGAAGAACAAAACTGAACAAATGGTTAGTCAATTATAGGAGGAAAGATTATGGAAGTCAAGCAAGATACTAAATTTTATACAAATAATTGGCGCGAGTTCGTACATCTTCAATATCTTACTGAGATCATGAAACTTGTGCCTGATGTTATCACACCGAACGACAAACAAGAACGGGTAGACCGTTATGAGATCACAGTTGATGAAAATGGTGAACACCCTATTAAGATCGTTGGAGTTGATAAGGACGGAAAGAAGACAGAACTTGAATACAAGCCTGAAATTACTGATCGTGTTAATGAACTTATTAGAGATAATGTTAAGGTTCTCATTGGTGAAGATGAGCAAGATTGGAAGAAGCTTAGCTTTATTAAAGATCCGACGCACGATTATTTTGAAGTGAATGCTAAGCTAAGAAACGGAAACACAGTAAATACTATAATTCCTGAAGCTACAGCAGATGATTTGAAATCAATCAATCGTATTAAAGCATACGACAACAAGATTGAGATTGATTATTTAGAAGAAAATGCTCAAGGTACACTTGTTGAACATACAAAAACGTATGACTTGAATAATTATGTATTAAAGAGCATTTACGATAATAAGATGGAACAGATTGATGATACTTTAGCTAATATTGGTGAAGTAAATAAACTTTCTGATAAGGCTTGCTCGTATTCTTGTGATAATCATCCAGGAAAGCAGGGCTATTGTACGTTATTTGAGATAGGAGACACAGGAAAAGTGTTAGTAAACTTCTCAATTACCTTTGATACATGCTTAAATGCTTCATTAGTGGCAGGAGAAGAGTGGAACGTGAACTGTAACCCTATTGATTTAACAACTAACACTGTTTTTACAGGAAACTATCAAGATGAAAACACTATTGTTGAACTGCTTTATGATGATGGTACAATGCACTATATAGACGCTGTAACAAACATGAGACACACATCATTTACCGTTCCAGCTGATGCACAAAGAGGACATATTAAGAAAGCATGGATCAGAGATCAGATCCTGTTCACACCGAAAGAGTAATCACCACAAAAATAACCCCTAACTATGAGGGGTTATTTTTATTCAAAGATAAATACTTTACCTTTTGACTTGAAAATTTAATTTCCTGTGAGAGGGGCTGTTTTAGAAGAATCAGCTTCTCTTTTTATTATGTTTCAAAATCGCAATTTTTAAAATCGACCCCCTCACCCCTACCTTGATTTTTCTGTAGATTTTTGGGGCTTACAAGAACATATGAATAAATGTTCAAACGATAGGGCGGTAGAAGGGCGTTCGGTAGGGCGGTTACAATAGTAGACAAGAAGGGTGGTTTTACTTGACAAAATTAATTGAGTGTGTTTACTTGACAAAATTAATTGAGTGTATTTACTTGACAAAATGAATCAAGTATGTTTACTTGACAAAATTATTTGAGTGTGTTTAATTATGAGAACGTGATAGAGCAGAACTACAAGCACTTACATATAATTATACTGAGTACGCTTAAAACGTCTCTAATCGTCTTATATAGCGTCTAAGAGGCATTATGTTAAGGCAAGTAGAAACGCTTACAAATTTGTGTAAATAAAAAAGCCCTCAAAAGAGGGCTGGTGAGTATTAGTTAACTTTTTCAACTTTTGTGATCTGGTATAGGCTACCTGTAGCTGGTATTCCAGGGTTGAGCCAAATTGTTTTGTATGTTACTTTAACGCCTTGGTGTGTGATCGTACCGCCTTGTTCGTTTCCTGTTTCCTGCACGTTCATGTAAAAGTCTTGTAGTGTTTCGTTCCCTTGAATTCCTCTGTATTGGCTATTTGCACAGCCCGCGCCCCAAATAATCACTGCTGTGTTATTTTGAGCTGTTACATAACCTCTAGGATCGTTATATCCAACCGATTTATAAAGATCGTATAATTCTGTATCGTAGTTCATGGCTGATAGTAATAATGTATCATGGTCAACGTTTTCTTCGTATATTAGCTCTTCCCATGACTTAGCTTTTCCTCCCATAGCTTCTATTTCTTCTTTTAATGCGTTTGTTTCTGTGCTTGTCTGTGCTTCTGTTTTTGGTTGTTCTGAATTTGTTTCTTCTGCTTGCGTTTCTGCTTCTGGTTGTTCCAAGTATGTTTCTGTTGTTTCTTGTTTGCTTGTTTCTTCAGCCTTGCTTTTGTACTCTTTGTTGATTGAGCTAAGCTTAGCTTGTATCATGCTTTGTCGATCTTTTTTGGCTTGATACATTTGTGTTTGTTCTGGATCGTGGTTGCTATGAGTTGGATCACCACTTAAAGGGGCTGTAGCCCAAAACACTCCAGTAGCTAAGATCGCACAGGTAGCGCCCGTGATCCAATATGTTTTATTCGTTTTATTTTGGTTTTGCCGTTTGGTTCTCATTTTTGACCACCCTTTCATTTTTTGTTATCTAACCTACATCTATATAATACCACGGATCTTATTTTTAGTCTTGTGAGACGACTTGCGATTTTCAACAAAATAAAAGCCCTTTACAGGGCTATAAAAGTTTAGTCATCATAAAATTCAAGTTCACTTGTTGAAATTTCCTTTAGATGGTTTTTGACCGGGCGAAATTTGAGATCATGGTAGTATTCCGCCAATTCTAAGAGCTGGTTTAGCTCGTGTAGTTGTTCCTCGTAATCTAAGATCGTTTCTTTCAAACAGCTTTCTAGTCGGTCGATCCGATCTAGTAAAATGTCACGCTCTTCATTGTTCATGCTAGTTACCTCCTTTTAAATGATCTTTTCAGCTTGATTAATTAGTTTGTGGTCTGATTGTGTTTTAACGCGTTTCCAACTGTCACCAGTCGTTAGATCCGTAATGTGTAACTGTTTGCCTAGGTCTGTAATAATATAGCGATCTTTTAAGATGTAAATCATATTTACCACCCCTTAATAATTTGTATATCTTCTTTTTCGATTTTGGCATTGTGCTCAAGTACTTTAATTGTTTCAACTGCTGATTTTTCGCTTGTATGTTTAATAATTAATGTTTGACCGTTGTTATACACGGCTGTTACATCAAAACTTTTCATTTTAGTAACCTCCATTCTTTAAGGCGTGATCTTTCTGACTTTTTAAGCTCATGACAACATACGATGTAATCGCTACTACTTAAATGATGTAATTCATGATGAGTTATATCATCAACAACTAACAAATTAGATATCGTATTATTTTGAGTGTTTTGGTCAATATGGTGTACGTAGTAGCCTTTGAGACTAACAATACCATAGTAAGCACACACGACAACTCTTTGTACAGTCGCTGATGAGTTTCTACCGATTGATACTTTTAGATACTCGTTTTTTCTACCACATTTTGTTGATTGTTTTAGCTTGCCTGTTTTGGTAAAAATTTGCCCTGTGTAAGGGTCGACTTGGTAGCCTTTGTACTCAAACATTTTTAAAACCTCCTTATGTTAAGATCTGTTAACAAGTTAGTATCTATTACTAACCTGTTAACAACCCTTAACAGGTTGTCAGGCTTGATATATTTATACGTGCTACTTGAGTAAGCTCAAGACATTAGCACGGCGCTATGCTATAACAACCCCTTCTTTTTCAATTTTTGTTTATCCTTTTCACTGACTTGATGTAATGGTGTAATCTTAACGCCCCTCGCCTCTAACACATCAAGGGCATGATACACAGTTTTAGTAGCGGCGAACCAGATGAGATTTTGGTCTGTTAGGACTGTTTTCTTTCGTTTGTACTCACACAGATTTTTCATAAGGCATCCCCCTCTACTACAGCGTTAGCTTTAATATCTGCTAAACGGTCAGAAAATCCTAGGACTTTATAATAAGTGTACGCAAGGCTGAATAAGTTGTAGCCATTTATTACCATGTAATCAAAAAATTCTTTCAGACACATATGACTTACCTGTGTATTGTATTCAATATTTAATTTTTTACATACTTCTTTAATCATTTTAATTACTTCCTTTCTACGTTGTGGTTATGTTACCAAATGTAAACAATGATATCATCGTCAATCACTACCAATTCATCTTTTTCCGTCTCATCCATTTTTTCATACTCGTCGACGGTGTATTGTGTGTATGCGTGTTGTACACCTGTCAGATACGCGGTTTCCCATGTTGCGCCTGCAGATAGTAGCAACATAATTACAGCTTGCTCAATGTGCTCGCTATTGCTATATAATACATAAAGATCATAACAATTATATACTTGGTCAATATCCAATAAAGCGTTGTCTTGCTCTTGAGTTGTTCCATTGTCTGGTAAAATAATTGTTTGACTTTCAGGCTCAATAGTTACCAAGTCGTCAATACTATACCGGCTATCTGATAAAACACGACGGTGGTCTGTGCAACGATCCCCGTATTCATTAAATTCTGCATTAATGATTGTTCCGTCTCTTAAGATGAAAATTGTTTGTTCTGATAATGTATCACTGATATATAACATACCTTCTTCTAATTCCATTGCAAAGTCTTTTTTAAATTCATTAATTGTTCTCATTTTAATTACATCCTTTCTTGTTTTAACCTTTCCTTCTTTACATCTTAAGTATACCATATTTTAAGATATTGTCAAGCGTTTTCTTCAACTTTTTAAAAAATATTTTTGTTGATTACATTTGACTTTAATTGTAATATTTGTATGATTGATCGATAGCCCAATGAACTTCTTCTTCTGGCACACCATAGATTGTTGTGATCGCTTCAATTGCTTCAAACCCTTTATAGTCTCTTACTAACTCATCAATGTCTTTATCGTAAAGACCACACCAACCCGCAATATCAATTAATCTCCCTTTTGTCATTTTAATTACATCCTTTCTTGTTTTAACCTTTCCTTCTTTACATCTCAAGTATACCATATTTTAAGATATTGTCAATCGCTTACAACTAATTTTTAAAAAATATTTCCTTCAATTTGTAAATCGTTATACTCAATGATATCGTGAGTTGCTCTGCTAACGATTGCTAAGTTGCTTGGGCGATAGTCAGAGCGATCATGATTACAATGATGTATAGTTGCGTTTGCTGGTTTATTTGTCAGCGTTTCAACAACTAATCTATGACATGCATATGATCGCCTATGTCCGTTAACTCTGATTGTAATATAAGGATACCTACTATCACATCTCACTTTAACTGGTTTACCAAAACGCTTTATTTGACCTGTTACGCTGTTAACTGTTAAGCCTATGATTGTTTTACTGTGCACTAGCATTTTTACCACCCTTTCAGTTTTTATTCTTTCCTTCTTTACATCTTAAGTATAACACGTATTAAGATATTGTCAACCGTTTTCAACAAAAAAGTTCAAAAATTTTCACAAGCCTATTGACACCGCCTACTAGTCTCAGATCACTATTTAGTCTCACGTTGTTACTATAGTAGCTGTTTGTTTCTTATGGTAGTCAAATATCTGATACAGATCACAGGTGGTTAGATACTCAAGCAATTTTGTGGTGGCGTGAAGTAGAGTCAAGTTCTTATAGTTTACATAAGTTTATACGCGATCAGATCTCGGGTTTAGCTTATGGTGACCATTAGTTATTATGTATGGTGCTGTATTAGTTGTCACTTATTGCTTTTATGGCTCAGCACTTATGATACCACCATAAGATATTCGTTTGGGAGAACCCCCTGCTTGACGCTACTTCCCATAAACCCACAAAATTGCTTGAGTATCTAACCACCTGTGATCTGTATCAGATATTTGACTACCATAAGAAACAAACAGCTACTATAGTAACAACGTAAGACTAAATAGTGATCTGAGACTAGTAGGCGGTGTCAATAGGCTTGTGAAAATTTTTGAACTTTTTCGTTGACTTCTTGTCAATACTGTTTTATAATAAAGTTACAAAATAAATGAAAGAAGGAAAACAAAATGGGTAAAAGCAAATACGGTAATTATATTATTGGAGTAGACGGTCAGTATCATATCATTGAATGTTTAACAGATATTGGTGAAAATTATAAATTTTTTGCCCCAAAACGGTGGAGTTTTGATAGATTTAGGAAAGAAGTGTGTAAAAGACATGTTCTTGCAAATGAGGAAAATAGAGGGTTCCTTTTATTTATAGATCCATGGACAGAAGTTACAATCTTTTCGTACGATTCTTTTATCAAAGATCTAGGACATCGAATTTATTTAAGAAAAAAGTGGAACATGGATATGAACAAGCAAATGGTATTTTACCATAAGAAAGGGGAGGAATACTTTGAAATTATTTGAACAAGTTAATGACGAACTATTTTTAGAGATCACAACTAAGAGTCATGTTTTTGGAAGCAAGACTTCACCTTATCGCACATTAGGCGATATGGAGAACGGAAGAAGAAACACAGGTAATATCAAAGGTCACAAATTTATTAGTGAAGAAGAATTAGAGCAGATTATTACAGATTATGAAGAAACAGATTTCTTATATTTGATTCTACCATTTGAAGATTATGTGTCAGAACCATATGTAAAGAACCCCGCACCAGAAGAAAGAAGAAAGTTAAAAGCTGAGCGTGAAGCTAAACGCAAGGAACAAGAGAACTTAAAAGCTGAACGTGAAGCTAAACGCAAGGAACAAGAACGAAAGAAAGCAGAAAAAGCTGAACAGGCAAGATTAAAAGAATTACAGAAGAAAGTTAACATCACTGATCGTGTTATCCAATGGGACAATGAAATATTAGAAGCTACACCGTACTATCTCATGTTGAACAATTACACATTTGTTTCATCAGTAGGTTTACACCGTTTTTACGCAGGACCAAGACATGAGTATCCACGTAAATTAATTGACAATATTTTAAAGAAGCCGTATACTTTTCATATGTACAGTAGCAAAGGTTTAGAAACTTGGTTAAGTCAAGATGCTTTAAATTGTTTATTAGAAAGTAAAAATTTTGATGAAGAAAAATTACGTATCTTTCCGTTTTCAAAGTATCAAGAGGCGTATTATTATGTTACAACAGGTAAAGGCTGGGAAGAAGTTTTAAGAAAGGAACGAGAAGAATATGAAGAATCAAAACGAACTTGGAGATATCATGAAATTGATCACACGCCTAAACAAAGAAAGAGTTGGCGAAAAGGAGCTGGAAAGAAAAAGAAAAGAAGAAAGTAAAAATCACACATATAATGAGGGAGGCTGGAACTAATGAAGATTATTGAATTAAAGAATAATAAGGTGATTAAAAAGTATGAACACCCTAGAGAAATTAACGGTTTAGATCCAAAACGAGTTATGGAGCTTGTTCATAAACTAAATTCAAGCGCTGGAGCAGTTGTAGCAGTTAATATGGGTTCACGTACACGATATTTTAAGGCAAATATTGATCGCATGCAAAAGAAGTCAAATAAGACGTTTAAAGTAGATGTTACAACAGATACCGATTTTTATTATTGTAACTATCAAAAAGCTGAAAGTGTAATCAAATTCAATAAGGACTGGGGAATTGAGATTTTGCATGGTACTAAGGTACAATCAAATCATAGTATGTTTAGTTACATTCGTTCAAATGACCCAAGACATCAACACGGTTTACGTTTTGTTTCAAAGAAAACCTGGGTTCGTATGCCAAAAACAGAAGCAGGCTGGGGTTTTCGCCCCGTTGAAAAGCCTTGCTCATATATTCAAGCAATCAAAGAAATTCTACCTTTTACAAAATATGCGTTTTACTGTGATGACGCATGCGTTATGTTAGTTTTTGATACAAAAGATTTTAGTGATATGATTAAGATTGTGCAAGAACATACACCAGTATTTTATTTTGTTTCAAAAGAATACCAACATGAAGATTATAACAGAGTATTTTTAACACCAAAACCTTACTGGTCAAGAGAACATGAAGTAGATGATAGAAATTTGAATTTAAATCGTATTGTAGCACAATTAAAGCAGTTGAAGCTTGAATCAATGGGAATTTAGGAGGTTTTACTAATGGGAACACTAATTTTAATTGTCGGTAAATCAATGAGTGGCAAGACTCACTTACAACAAACTTTGCAAAAAGAATATAATATTTCACCTATTAAATCTCGTACAACACGCCCTAGGCGTTTTGTTGGTGAAGATACTTATATGTTTATGGATAGAAAGGACTACGAAAAAGATGTTGATAATGCGCTAACAGTAGCTGATAGAGTATACAAGGTTGCTAATGGTGACACTTGGTTCTATTGGTTAACTGATGATGATTTTAATTTTGCCGGGGTCAAGTCACTAGTGATTGACCCTATCGCTTTCAAACAAATAGTTGCTATTTTTAGTAGTCTAAATATTATACCAATTTATCTTGAACCTGGTTTTCGTGTAAGAATGGAACGATATATAACACAACGTTCTTTTGAAGATGAACGAGAAGTTTTACGCAGAGTAATCGCTGATGAAGAAGATTTTAAATCATTCTGTAAAGAAAAAATGGCTAAAAAGTGTAAATCAGAGGAAGAAGCGTTAGATTTTATCAATTTTAAATTAGAAAATTCTAATTTTTGACACAAAAATATAAAAATATGATACAATTTAAACATAAAGTAAAGAAAGGAAGAAACAACATGCCGTATTTAGAACAAATTTTCCCAAAACTACCAAAGAAGTTTAAACTCCCGAAAGGCTGGTTTATTTATGAAGGTAAAGCATATCGAGTAATTAAACGAGGTGAATAAGATGTTGTATATGCCGATTAGATACAAAGATGATGTGTTGGTTCTAAATAATGAAGCATCGCTTATGTTTGTAGCTAAAGAAGTTGAAAATGTGTTAGAAGTTTTTGGCGTAACAGCTTTTGATAAGTGCTTAGTCGATAGATTTTACAATGATACTAATCAATTAATGAATGAGTTAAAAGTGTATCCTGTTGAAGAAAAGATGACATTTAAAGAAATTATGAGCTTGAGTGAAGAATGGTTCTTAGATCATATTTTAGGAGGGTTTTTTCACATTGAAAAATAGAAAATTATCAATTACACATGACGCACTATTTTATATGGGAATTCAAGAAGTTTATGAGTTAAACTTGAGTAAGTTTGATGAGCTGGTTCTTAGTAAAGATGTATACCCAAAGCCTATTTTAGACAAAATTAGGCACAATTGCAAAGCAGATTTCATCATTAAATTCAATGACAAAGGAAATTTAGTTGTAAGAAAGAAGTGACCACATATGGGCAAGAGGAAGAAGAAATTTAAATGTAAACGCTCAGTAACATTTGAAGAGGCAAAAAGTCATGTTAAAGATCCACCGTATTTTGCTTTGAAACAATGGAGAAATACAAGATACTATATTAGTAGCGATGGTTTTGTATATTGCAAAAAAGGAAATGGTCGTTATATTCCAATCGAAATGTACGAATATCACGGGTATTATAATGTAGATTTATATTTAAGACGCCGGGGAAAAGATTATAAGAAACGCTACATGGTGCACAGGTTAATTGCCGAATGTTATTGTTATAATTATTCAAAAGATACTACAATTCATCACATCAGAACCCGTTACGATAATAGCGTAAATAATCTTTACGCTTGTCCACGAGGTATTCATGATCTAATTGAGTTTGAAGCTAGAGAAGTACAGCCCAACTTAATGTACAACACGCACGAGGAGGATGAGTGGTAGCAACCAAGAAAGGAGATGTTCAAAATGAAAAATATTGAATACAAAGTTCGAAAAGTCTTTGATAAAATAAATGTAAGGGAATATGAATTGTGGATCGCTAAAACATGTTTAAACACAACAATTACGCTATATTTTAAGAAACCCAGTGATTATAAAAAGTTTGTAAAGAACTATGACTATATGTGGCACGCAACAGATCTCATCTTAATTGGTGAGATGTTACAAATAAAACTTGAAGAAAAAAGTTGACATTTTTCAGTAATATGGTATCATATAAATGTAAGGAGGATAAAGAAATGGGCAGGATTAAAAATAAGAAGGGTCGTAAAGTACGTTTGGGTCAAATGAAATTCAAACGGTCTGCTACAGAAGATGATAAACGTATCACATCAATTTTAGAAGAAAATAAACTAAGTCGTTTTCAAACAACAACAAGTGAAGTCGGTATGTACATCGACCTTAAAGATGCGTTGAAAGTAGAGCTTCTACAAGTAATGAATGCTCTACAAGATAAAGGCTATGTGCTAATCAAAACACCTGAGAAGAATGTATTCAACATTGTTAAGCTGAGTTAGGAGTGGTTAAGATGAGCCCAAAACAAGAAAGAATGCTAAGGACGATCATTGCTAAGCACAGTAGTGAGGAGCTTGCTCACCAAGCTGTTCATTTCATTAAAGAAGACGGGCAAGTTAATTTATTACATATGCCTGATACATTAATTGAGGAATTGTCAGAATTATCTTTTATTGAGATCGTTAATAACACTTTAGTTAAAGAGGTGTAGAAAATGAGAAATTATTATATGGACTTGGCAAACGAGGTTTATAATGTAGGTATTATGGAAATTGACAAAAATCGTTTGTTTTTTTCATTTGGTGTATGTTGGTAGGTAAGCTTTCGAATTTCCCAGATGATCTAACAGAGTTTCAGCTTAGATATATTAAACATACTATTGAATAAATTGAAGATAGAAGAGTTGACTTTGTAGAAATATTGTTGGGGGAGGAATAAAAAATGGGTGTTACGACATGGTTTTTAGTTATTACCATAATCTTACTTATTTTTACCATTGTATGGCTTCAAATTTGTTTAAAAGAAGCTCGAGAGCCCAGAGAGCCCGCGAAAGTTGACGGCTTTGAAGATGTAACTTATCAAGTAGTAGCTGAGGGTACAACCCTCATGGAAGTTGTTCACGGGAATATTATTACAATGCAAGATTTTAAGAACCAAATTGCTTTACAATCTGAGATCTTACAAATTGAGAAAGGTAAACCAGTTGATTTTGAATTTAAGTTTGATTTTTCAACAGGCGAATATGTTTTGAACCGTAAAGAAAACAAAATTGATAGCACCGATGACTTTTATTAAGGAGGTAACATATGAGTTTTCCTGATGATTACTTAAACGAACAATCAAAAGAAGATAAAATCATTGAACTACTCGAGGAAATATTGCATGAATTGAGGTGTTTGCGATGAAAAATTATGATATTAAGAAACTTGGCAAGCATGATCCGCAAATTAAATTTGCTTTTCAAGGTACAACAGAAAATATCAATTTTTTATTACGGTTAACAGGTTGTGGGACTTCATATCTCATTCTATTTTTCAAAAGTAAACCAATCAAAATTTTAAAAGGTTGTCAAAAAACGATCATCGACGCATATAACGATCTTATGAACGATAAAGAAATTGAAGTAATCAAAGAGATGACAGTTCCAAGTAAACGTGATCTAGAAACATTTTGTAGAATTTGAAAGGAGAACCAAAAAATGAGCCATCCAGATTATGAATTAAATGCACCTACTACACAAGAAAATATTTTAAAGATGTTAGAACTTATCTACAAGAAAATCTCCTTGAAGAATGTTCCAGACGAGTTATTCTATATAAAAATCCCAGTTACTGGGCCTAAAAATTACTTAAACTATAGTAAGCAGGGGACTTATTTTATAGCAAATAAAGAACAGATATATGGTATTCAAACAAAATTCACTCAAGAAGAAATAGACAAAATGAAAGAAGATAGTAAGCTTTCTTGGTTAAATATCGAACAATGTAAAGTATCTGTAGAGGAGGTAGAGTAATGATTATTCTCAGACCATATTATATGGGGTATCAAGCGTATTTTAAACCCACAGATGTGATACAGATTGATGAGATGATGAATACAGCTCTTTATATACCAGCAGAAGGTCAAACGATTTATATCAATATTCCTAAAGGGGTTTCTCACATTCGTATTATTGAGATGATCTTAGAAGCAAAGCGGGGAGGTTTTTAAAATGATCCAATATTTTATCATTAATGAAAATACAGGTGCATGGAGTTTAATGACATTTAGTCATGAACATACAGTATCAATGTTTAAAAAGATGTACCCTTCTTTAAAATTCATTAGAAAAGATGAAACACTACACGGTGTCAAGTTATTCTTAGACGCTTCAAAATATCATAAATATTTGGACGGTGTGAGAGATGAGTAGAATAAAAGAATTATGGTATTGGTTAAAAGCACAAGTTACATTAGACAATACTTACTTCAATGATCTTGAAGATCTTCAACATGAAAACAATGAGCTTAGATCAACAATCGAACTTCTACAGCAGGAAAACGCAAAACTCCAATTAATTTTAGAAAAGCAACAACATAATTTTGATGAACTAGTTCTTGAAGATTATTGTAGTGCTCTATATGACTTTTTACAAATTACAGGTCAATCAGATACAAGCGATATGTTAACAAATGAATTACGTAAGTCTGGTGAAGTTGAAGTGCAAATTGCTGGCAGAGATGTTAACCGAAAAAAGATTAAACAGGCTTTTGGCAATTTTGAAAGGTATATGACGATTGATATTGTAGAAAGGGGAATGTATTATAGTTTGATTTTTAAGAAGAGGTGATTAGAATGTATATTCTTAGAGAGACGCCTTGGGTCATTGAATACTGGGACGATGACGGTTATTACCATATTGAGAGAGGAGATTTTACTTATGGTGAACAAGGACAAAAAGCATCAAACAGAAGTCATGGCGTTAAGAAGAAAAATACGTGGGTTGGAAAAAAGAAACAACCTTTTGTCAGAGCAGATCACTGATGAAAGAGCTAAAAGTGTTGAGTTGGAGTACGAACTAAATGAGCTCAGGAAGAAACAGTTTGAGAGTTTGAAACGTACTACTCGTATCAAGCGCCTTGAACACGATGTTGAATATTGGAAAAAGTTGTACGAGAAAGAAATTGAAAAAGGTAATTATTTCCCTGATGAGTTTAACGTTCTTTGAGGAAGTGAAAATATGTATAGATTAGCTAGTACTTTGGTAAAAGTTTATGACCCGCATTTGTACCATTATAGAATATGGGATAGATTAACAGATAAGACACTTGGCGATCTATGGCGCTTAGCGCCTTGTAAATACAGTAAGATCTCAGGATCGCATAAGGAACACAACCCCTTTATTAAAGAACATTTTGTATTTGTGAGTGAAACTGGAGAAGAAGTTATTAATTTAGATAAATATGCGGGTGTTCTAAAATTTTTAAACGATCGGTATTTTAAAGATGATAACCTTGTTGCTGACACAAAAAATATTATCTTCTTAAATTTTGGAGGCGGTGGGAATGAGTAAATTATATGAAGTCCTGTTAAAATTAGATGTTGACGTTCATGATGCTTTAGTTTTAGATAAATATGTTGAAAATGGGGGTATCTTAGAATTATATAGGTTTAGTTCAGACCAGATAGAAATTTTGACCTCGTTGAGACCTGATTATACCCTAACATTTTATAATAATTATGTCCAGATCAGAAAAGTTGTAAAAATGTAGTTGACACTCAGAAAAAATATGTTATAATAAATAATGTAGTTAAGATAAAAAGGTTTAAAAAGAAAGGAAAGGTACTAATTATGACAGTTCAAAACAATGTTACTTTAATCGGAAACTTAACAGCAGACTTAGACGCAGTGATCGTACAAACTAAAGTTGGAGAGATGTTCATTGGAACAGCTACACTGGCAGTTAATAATCGTGATAGAGCTGATTTTATCCGTATCAAACTTTTAGGCAATCGTTGGGAAAAAGTTGCTGATTATTTAACAAAAGGTAAACCAGTTGCAATTAACGGACATATCCAAACAGGAAGCTTTGAAGATGACAGAGGTGAACGTCACTTCACAACAGACGTAATTGTTGATAGCTTACAATTACTCGGTGGTAGCCAAAAAGAAGAAACAAAAGCTGAACCAAAACAAAAAGCTAAGAAATGGGACAAGCGATAAAAGTTGAATAAAATTGAATACCCGTCAATTTGGCGGGTATTTTTAATAGGGAGGACAAGGGCATGGCAAACAAACGGCAAAGAATGAAAATGGCTAAAAAAGCTGAGGCAGAAACGGTTGATTACTTAGCTAACCAAACAGATAGTAAGTTAAAATATGTGATGCCAACAGTTAGCATGTACAAAGAAATGAGTTCAAAAGAGAAAGCATATGTTGATAACTTAGTCAGAAAAATGAAAAGTGGGACTGAAACAGAACGTAACAAAGCATTTTTCAATTATGTTTTTAATATCAACTCAGTTAACAAAAAGAAGCTGGATCTTTCGTTTGAATTTACTCAAAAGATATACAACTTCAAGAAATTAGTTGATGACCGAGGCGAATTATTTGAGCCTTGGAGAAGTCGACAAGAGCGCAACCCCAATTATATTAAACAAACGGGTGCTTTAAAAAAGGAAATAGCTCTTTTGGAAGAAGCTCAATCAGCTGGAATCGATAGTTACGGAAAAAAGATAGCTCAGCTTAAAAAGAAAGAAAAAGAATTAGAGGATTCATACAAACATAATGCTCAAGCAGAAGCGTTTATGGAAGCATTTGAAACACTTCCTCAAAATGAGATCAAGAATTATAAGGTTAAAAACACTGGTGAAGAATTTGCTATTGAAACATTAGACGTATCACATGAATATATTAGAGACAAATATCGAAACATGGAAGCATACCTCAAAGATGATGGATACGTCGTTGTGGCTGACCTTGACGCTAAAGCTTCAAGAGGAAAAGGTCGTGGTCGGTTCGTTTGGGGTGGTTACTACGACACACAAGAAGCTGTTGATACTTTAAACATGTACATGCGCAAAGCAGGGCCAACAGAAAAATGGGGCACTAAGAAGGCAGAAGATATTTTTTAAGTAACATGACGATCAGAAGGGTGGTGAGATCATGGTACAGAAGAAAAAGACTAAGAAGCAACAACCTAATTCAAAAATGGAGATCTATTCTCTTGATACAGAAACACAGTTAACATTTGATGATAGCTTCATGCAATATCAAATTGAATGCAAAAAGAATGAAATTGGTATGTTGGAGATTTTAGAAAATCGCGGAAAGATAACAAGAACTGAACGCAAGCAACAAGAAAAGCAAATTGAAAAGAATTGGGATAAGTTCATTTCAGCTTGCCATGATCTCAACATTGATACTAGAGTTTGTCAAAAGATTGAAACGTATGCACTAGGTTATATTGGCTTTGAGAACAATTATTTGTACAAACGCAAGGATAAGAAGTACTATCATCATGTTACGAACAAGAAGATACATGAAGCTGAGCACAAGGGCAAATTTGAAGAATGTGATATTTGCAATGAAACAAATATCAATGATGTTAGAATATGCGAAAACAGAGACTATAACAATTTTAACAATAATGTATGGGAAGAGTTTCTTGAAGAGTGTGTCGAGCGTAGCGGGTACAGAACTGTAAAAGGTTCAACCCACAAGTACAGAGTATTTATTCATAACCTTAAGTTTGATGCTAGAGCACTTGAGTTTTACATTAACGAGCATTCAGATTATTTCACAGATATTGAAGCAGTAGTTCCAGACAATGTGTACTACATGTTGAATTTCAAGTATAAAGGTTGTTGTTTCGAGTTTGTCGATAGTTTCAAACTCGTGTCACAATCTTTATCAAATGCAAGTAAATTAGTAGGTATGCGCAAAACGACAGAAGACGCAACTTACACATGGTTCGATCTATTGAAAGAGCCTGAAACGTACAACAACGAAATAAGTTATTTGAGATATGATACATTGATCCTACAACGTTTATTAATGTTCATCAAAGAGTTCATGAACATTGATAATTTAACATCATCATCTTTTGCTCAGATGACACTTAAGAAGATGATTAAAGACGATGACGAGAAATTTGAGCGTGAGTACTATAACAAAATATACAAAACGGGTATCACACAAGAACAAGATGAGTACTACCGTAAAGCATATTTCGGTGGTATTACGATTGTCCAACCTGGTAAAGAGAACCAACAATACAACAGCATTGGTTTTAGTTTTGACGTCAACTCCTTATATCCTGCGACAATGATGCAAGATTTTCCTGACCCAACATCAACATGTGCTATGGGTTCAGAAAGCTGTTTTAAAACATATCAGAAGAAAGATTTTATGGCGCTACACGCCGTATATCGTGTACAAGTGCGAGCTTTGAAATTGAAAGAAGGTATGGTGGCTTGTTTCCCAAAGAAAACAAGTCGCTTTGCTCAGCAACAAGCAATCACAAAGATAAGCGACATTAGTGAAGAGGGATCAAGTATAATTTTGACGCTAACGGGCTTAGATATTAACAACATTGAAAAGAACTATGAATTTAAGTATGACTTTGTTGACGGCGTATGTTTTACACGTAAGCTCCACACACCGTTCCTATCATTTGTAACTAAGTATAAAGGAGTTAAAGAACAAGCTGTTAAAGACGGAAATAAAGCATTAAAAATGGTTGCTAAGATCCTACTCAATTCGGTTTATGGTAAATTTGCTGAACGACACCACGAGACAGGAGTTGAATTAGTGTTCGATGAAAAAGGCTTTCCTAAATACCGGGAAGTCCCAAACGACAAAGACTATGAACAGAAAGGCAACATTTTGATTGCTATGATGATTACGGCTAAGGCTCGTGATCTTATCATCAGTCAAGCTATGTTAGCTGTTAAGCACAAGAAGTTTGATCTTATTTATATTGATACAGACTCAATTCATTGCAACTACAAAGGCAAATACAATCTTATCTTAAAGAAAGTCTCTAGAGATATTAGATCAGGTAAAGGTTACAACAAGAGAAGTTTGAACACATTGTTCGTGAATGTATGTAAAGAGTTGAAGATCGATTACGACCCATCGAAATTTGGCTGTTTAAAAGCGGAAGGCTTCTACGATCGTTCGTGTTATTTAGGAGCTAAACGTTATATTGAAGATGACTTAATTGAAGGAATTAACTTTAAATGTGCTGGTGTGCAAGCAATTGGTAGACAACATCTGATGAAACAAGGTTTAGATTATTTCAAATATGACAAAGATCACATTATGAACGTTCCATTTACAAAACTAGTTAAAGTTAATGGTGGTTACAAATTCGTTGATAGTTTCAAATTTATCACTTCTCAATCAGATAAGAAGTTTGCTGACAAGGTAATCTAGGAGGGTTAAACATGTTATTTAAATTAGCTTGTGATATATTAGTAGTTGCTTTATTCGGGGTTTTGTTCGTTGCTTTATCTGGTGTAAGGGAAAAGCTAGTCGAGAAACTTTTGAAGCAGATCAGCAAAGCTGAGACAAGACGAGAATTAGTAGTTTGGGTCGGAATTTATGTAGCTGTTTCAATACTGATCTTGACAGTTGAACTTTACTTGATCGCAACTGTGTGGCAAGCAATCTTTTAATTGACAATAAACAAATTTTATGATACTATAAAGATGCTTAAGGACATAGTTGTATTTTCGAACTCTAGCCACTCTTTTTTTGAGTGGTTTTTTATATTATAATAGAAAGAGAATGAAATGAAAGGAGTGAAAAACCTTGGCGAAAAGTAAGTTTATTAATGTAAAAGACTTCCAACAAAGCGAATATCCGTGGACGTTTATTGTTGGCGCAAGGTCTGTTTGGCAAGACCGTTTCAATGTTTACAACAATGATAAATACATTTAAAGAAACGGGAAAAATGAGTATTTACATGAGACGATACGACACTGAAATAGAAAACACCGCTGTCGACTTAGGTTTGTTAGAAAGGCTAACAGGAACAGAGCTGGCACGGGATAGAGTTAAGATCAATGGTATTTTTACTGACTGTATCACAGTTGACGGTGATCCTGCTATTTATATGATAGCCTTGAGCGTATCAAGTAAGTTTAAATCAAACGCCTTTCCAAATATTGATATGATTGGCATGGACGAATTTATTGATCCCTCAGGTCGGGAGCTTAAAGATGAGACCAATAAGTTCCTACAGTTCGCTATGACTGTCTTTCGGGATATGGTGAGTTTTAAAGCATTGTTCGTAGCTAATGCAACTAACTTATTCAATAACTACTTCTTAGATCTTGAGATTTTACCTGTAGCGACAGTTACAAGAAACAAAGAACTTGGGGTTAAACTTGTGATGTACAAGACCTCAGAAGAGCTTGATCTCGAACGGCGACAAACAACTTTAGCTAAGCTTGTTGAGAAAATGGAAGGACAACACAATAGTTCATTTGATAACACATTCTCAGGGAACTATGACACATTCATTCGTAAGATCGAGGGGAATGCTAAATACATGGGTACCTACAAGTTAAGAAATCAAGAGTATGGTGTGTACAAGAACAAAGAGTGTTTTGTGATCTCACACAAGTTTGATCCTAATCACAAGAACAAACGTGCGCTAACCTTTGAAGACGTTGACGAAAGCTACTCGCTGATTGATTATGAAAAGTATTCTATCTTACGAGGGAACTTTTTCAACCACCGTGTATTCTTTTCAGACGTTAAGACTCGGACAGCTTTTCTAAAGAAGTTCAAAAAAATGAGTTTATATGAATAGTGTGTTATAATTAAAGTAAACAAAAGAAAGAGGTGTTAAAGATGTTACACAAGGCAATTAAAGGTTTTGAAGATTACTTAGTAACAGATACTGGGAAAGTTTATAGCTTGAAAAGTCAGAAGTATTTGAAAGCATGTAAACACAAAAAAGGATATATGTTAGTTAATTTATGTAAAAATGGTCAGCATTATACAAAGAGGGTTCATAGATTAGTCGCAGTTGCATTTATTGGCAACCCTAATAATCTAACAGAAGTTGACCATGTTAATAGAAAAAGAGATGATAATAGAGTAAATAATTTACGGTGGGCTAACAGAAAAATACAGTTTGAGAATATGGATCACGGTGATCGTATTAAAGCTTGCAAAGAAAAAAGAGGTATAAAAGTGTATGAAGTATTTAATGGTAATAAAATTATGTATCTTTCTTTACGTGAAGTACCTGATATATCTCATGAAGCACTAGCTAGAAGAATACGTAAAGGAGAAAAGCATTTCTTTATCAAACAAAAAACTGGAGTAGTTAGAGAATTTATTGTAAAGGAGGATGAATAATGACTCATACGAGGAGTCCACAAAATATTAACCCTATCGCAAATACGCTTAAGGGTTTAGGTGCTAATGAGAAAAGTATTATCGCAGTTCTATGCAACATGGCTGGCGAAAGTCAGTGGGATCCCTATGCAAT
>NFZD01001039.1_pt1 | contig 21290 bp, 35 predicted proteins | sample 1095381 | NCBI WGS metagenome assembly NFZD01 (sample SAMN03609891, study PRJNA323583) | gut metagenome | isolation source: feces | host: Rattus norvegicus | place: Denmark: Riget | collected 2013 | reverse complement strand
ATTTTTAATTAAATTATTTAATATTTCCGTACTTCGAATCACTTGATTCTACATAATAGTCGTTGAACCTTCTTCCATATAAGGAAGCTCGGCTGCTGATTATCCAATCTTTTTCTTTTTAAACATTCACGCCTAGAATTACTTCTTACGTTGTAGTGAAAAAGCTCTAAGGAACTTCCAGCAATTCACGGAATTTATACAGGACCGTTATATTAATCCTGTTGATCTGCACAAGCTAGCACTAATGAGTAGGGTTCAGAGCCTCTATTTAAAAGATAGACTCCATTAACTGACAGTCCACAGTAACTTGGATTGGTTTTACTTCTCATAACCTTATCATTCTTACCTTTGAGAATGTAAATCTCTTCACCAATTCGAACAGTTTCGTATCTCTACATTACAAAGTCCTTATCGACTTCAATCCACTCAACCTCATATACAGGAATAAGTTCGTGAAATTTTGAACCTTGATCAGTAGGGTAGCCAGGAGTTACTTCAACTCCAGCAAGAAGTCCATTAGTTACTGGGATTCCATCTTTGTGAGTTCCCATATTAACATAGTATAAAGCATTGTCGTATAGAGATTCCCATTTCTCTACAAGTAAATCTCTATCTTTTGCAGACATATCTTTACCATATTTGTTAAGAATTTGGTTTTTTGACATCCAATGTCTAACCACTACTCTATAGGAGTCTCTTACATATGGTGATTCAATGTTTCTATCTACAAAAGTATTAAGTGGACTAAGCGCCTTTATTTTAATATTATTATTTCCGACTGTTGGCTCTACTCTATAGAAAGTATACCCAGTTACTAAAAGATCCAATAATAGGTCTCTTAAAACTGTCATTATATCAGTTTCTCTAGATTGCATGATATACTCTATCACATTTTGAGCAGCAATCTCATACTAAGAAGTAAAAGTACTGTTAATACTTGTTACTATCTATTGCATAGATCTCTCAATAAGAGGATCTGTTATATTTTTCCCATCAACGAATTTAAGAATAGAATTTTTAAGATGTCCAGATAAGAACTTATAAAGTCCATCAGCAATCTTAAGTTGTCTTTCTCTATCAATAGCATTGATAGTATCTTTATCTTTACAAAAGACTTTGGGAAGAATTGGTGTTCCCAAGTACTCTCCAATTAGAGCATCAATGTGTTTTCTAATTAGTGGAGTGAAAGTAATAGTAGTAGGAGTACTAGTTCCGAAAGCCTCTTCTAAGTATCTAAACTAATCGGCATCTCTAACTCCATTGTAGTAGTTGTATGCCTTCTATAGGTTATATTTAGGATAAACTAATTCAACAATAGTCTTATCCGTTTTCTGCATCATTTCTTCATTTGTCATTACAACTACAAGCTTTATTGATTGTGTTACATTCTGGAGGCATTGTCTTAAAGAGCTTACCATAGAAAACCATATCCAGCTTTCTTTGTCTCAACTCTTCTCTTAGGAATTTTAAGAACTCCTTGTCCTTTAATTCAGCATAAATAATATAAGGACATTCAGGAGTATTTATTCCTAGACTAACCTAATAGCCAAATGGAAGCAGTTTCTTAACCTTCAGTTTTCCTATATATTTTGCCTTATAAATATCCAGCAGATATCCTTGGATCACTTGTTCTAATTCCTGTTCTGTCATAATACTGTCCAAAATCATTATTAAATAATATCTTGTTGTTATTCTATTTTGGAATAACACCCCATCTCTTTATTCCTCTTTCGTCAATATAATATCCAACTTCTTCATCATCCTCTACTATTTGTTCTATCTTTTTCGGAACAACTCCTTGCAATTCTTCGTCTGCAAGAAGTGCCATGGCCATAGCAGCTACAATATCAAACTTTCCTTTATTCTCATCCGTATATCGATTTAGCTCATCTAACATTTCATCAAACCATATTAAATGGCAATAATCATTTACATAGTCTGCAATTAAATCTGTTTGATGATCAATTATTGCAACAGTAGCGGGTGTTCCATATTGTTTATTTGGAGTTCTAGACTTTTCAGAAAGAGTAGCACTTGGGCGTTTCATAAATAATTTTATAAATCCCTTATCTCGTGCCCAGGGTATAATACTCTAACGAGTTGCTTCTATATTTATTTGAGCATTATAATAGGTTGCTAAACAAACTGCTAGTTTATAAGCATCTCTAATATCGTTAGGACGATCTTTATAAATAGCAACAAACTAAGGTTCCTACATCCCATAAGCTCTTTTATAAACAGTTAAACAAAAATCCGAAGGATCTTTTGTATTATCGGATGTCTATGCCCTACCAATATCAATACCATCTATACCTATAACATATAAATTACGAACTTTATCAACGGGAGGTTCCCAAATAACTTTTCCATTATCATCTTTTTTAGGAGGTAATGTCCATATAGGATGTTCTAGTATTTTTAAGTGACTATTGGGATTTAATTTCCAAGAATGTCCAGTTATGTTCTAAGAAGTATGTATTCCATCTTTATAAGTATAGCCTATATTACCTATTTCAATAGGAGGACCTTGTTTTAAAGCTCTAATACGAGTAAGTTGTTCAGCAATATTAATTTTATTAAACTTATTATCTCCTTCTAGAGAGAAAGCTTCTTCAGCATTATAACAAAATTCTGCACAGTAAACTACAAATTCAGCAGGATCCTTAGCTTTAATTGCTCTAACTCTATCAAAAAATTCTTTACCTACTTTATCACTTATATAACCTCTCTTATCATATAAAGAAGTCTATTTAACTGTTTTAAAAGCAGGAAGAAAAAAAGCACTAAGAGTAGAATCTCCAGTCTAGGTATAATTATGTTTAAATGGTAGAACTCCGTAAATCTCAGGATTATAGTACATTTTACGTAATCCTTCCATCTATGCACCAGATTCTCCACCAGTGCCTCCAATTAAACGAATGCCAAACTAATTACCAATTTGCCCTACAAGAGCATCTGCCTATGTGTATGCTTTTAAAGAGTTTGGCCATAATCCAAATTCTTCAAACATTAGTATATCAGTACGGTCACCTCTTAGTTTTCCAGGTTTATCTACCACAATTCCTTGTATAGTAGAAAGCCAACCAGTTGGAGTCTTAACTCCATTGATCATTTTAAATTGTCCTGATTTTTTTAATAAAGCAGAATCTATAATACGTCCTTTGGAAAAGCCACCATCAGTATTATTATCCAAAAAGGCAAGAGCTGTCCACACTTTATCAAGTAATTTATCTAACTATGTTTGAGCAAAAGCGCAACATACATTGGTTGAGTTTCTACTAACTGTATAATTCTTAGCAATAATTGCAGCTTCTATTTGAGAATATCCTGCCTCACGAGCTTTCATCATACAAGCATTTAAGCGTAGTTTTTTTGCCATAGATAAATAATGAAACCACTAATATTGACCTTCCATAAAGTTCGGAAAAATAATACTACGACTAGAACCAGCTTCTTTTAAACTATCAGGATCATTATTTTCTAATCTATAAAAATTTAAGAAAAAATAATGATCCCCAGTTACAGTATATCCATTAACAGTTAATCCGTCTCTACATCGTCTATACTATTCTTTCCAAAATTCTGCAAATGCTTTTGAACCTCTTCTATATTCAGTATAATGACCAGTTCTATTAAAAGTATCTCGAGCTTCCGTAAACCAATTTGGATCGAAATCTAAACTTTGATATTCATTAATTGGCCTATAACCGGTTAATTCATATGAAAGATTAGCATCAAAGTATTCAATGGGAGTTCCTAAAGGAACATCCCATATTGAATCCTTTTTCTCAATTTTCTATTGATTACTCTAGGAATTAAATACTTCATTAATGGTTACGTCCTAAGTTTTTTCTTCAACTTCTTTTACAATAGTTTGAACTTCTTCTGGAAGTTTATTTTTTCTAGGACGTCCTCTTTTACGTTTAACTTCTTCTGCCATAATTAAAAGTCTCCAGGATCAAAATCTTCTTGTACACCACCTCTCATGTTATTAGATTCAGATATTTCTTTTTTAACTAAGTGTTCTAATGTCTATAATTCTTCTAGTACTTTAGAGACACTAGACATTTCAGACATTACATCTTTAGTTTTTACGAGATATTTACCAGTTATAGGATCACGTTCCTGAAGATTAATATTATTAAAATAATCTATCATTTCATCTACAGTATTTTGAGCAGCTTTTAAGAGTTTAATAGCTCTATTAGATTCCTATATATTTCTATATTTTCTACAAGCTGCTCTAAATTCTGGATTATTAAATTCTTCTTCAGTTATACCAGCATCTCTTAACGCTTCCTAATGTCTTTCTTGCTCTGAATAATCAGCATATATTGACTTCCAATCTATAGCTAACCAAATATAAGTAAATTCCTTAAAAGCCCTTAAACCATACACACCTTTAGGGTCTTCCTTGCATATATTGCGAGTTTTATCCATTAAAGCAGCAAACTCAGAAACCAAAAGAATTTCAGGAATATTAAGTTCTATCCGATTGTTAACATTATCGTACTAAAATATATTCTAAGTCATAAAAGTTCATATTTACATATTTCTAGTATTTTATCTACTCACATTGTCATATTGGAATATATTCTATGTCATAATTTTACCAGTCTTTAGTTGGAGTACCTCCAGCCCACCTATCCATAGTTGTTTTAGTAGTTGCCCCTATAGAAGAATTACCTAAATCGCCAGCAGTTAATTCTGAAGGTTTAAAGTTACCTTTAAGTAATCTTTTTATTTCATATATATCAGATAAGTTGGCTGACTACAAATCTCTTCCTACATTCTTAAACATAATATCTATAGACTTTTTATCAGTAGGAGATAATTTAGAATATAACTAAATAGCTTCTTTAGCATTAGCAGCCCGATTTTTAGCAGCAATAGCATCACGAGTAGCTTTAACAGCTTTAACAGCTTTAGCAGCTTTAGCAGCTTTTATAGGTCCTGCAAAATCAGCTGTTCCGGTTTGCACTTCAGTATGTTCATTCTCCCCAAGTAACCAAGGTTTTGATTTAGCCCAATGATATATTCCTTTAGCTATATTAGATAAAGACGGTTCTCTGGAAAAATATGCTGAAGCCTATCTAGCTTCTGAAGCATTAGTTTCTCTATTTCTTCTATTTCTTTCTTCTATAGGGTTAAATATTAGTCCAAATTCTCCTTTATTTATTTTTTTTTAATTTAGTCCTTCTCTCATTAGGAGCATATCCATGTTTATCTATATTTCGGACCGAATCAACTTTTTCTGGATTCTATCGAGAATTCCATTGTTTACCATCATACCCTCTTGCATACGTAGTGCCATTTTCTGATACCATGTGGGAGGTTTTTCCTTTAGAGTTTTTCTTTATACTTTCATAACCATCATCAGTAGTAGTCCAATTTCCACTGCCAGATCTTGCAGATTTAAGCTTTTTCTTTACAGGTCCACCGCATGCTTTCTTTCTAAGTTTTGGTTTTCCTCCACATTTCTCAGCTTCAATAGCTCCTCCTTCTTCTTTCTTTTTCATTTTCTTACCACACTTAGCAGCTTCCATCTTAAACTGACCAGCTACAGTATTAGGAGTTTGATTTACCTCTCCTCCATCCTGCTGTATCTTCATACATCTCTTACAGAGCAGCCCTCTTTCTTTATAGTATTCCATTTTGTATCCATTAGGGCATTGTCCGTTTAGCTATCTAATGTAATTGAGTTTTGTTCCAAATCGTGCAGCTCGAACCTGCTGCTGTTGCATCTGCTGAGCCACTTGCTAAATCATCTGAGCGATCTGAGCTGCCTGTTGATTTCCTTGCTGTGCAGCCTGCATAATTTGCGAAATCTGCTGTGTAGCTTGCTGGTCACCCTGCATAGCTGCCTGTACTAATTGTACAATTTGCTGTTGTAATTGCTGTTCGTCCATAGTTAAAAAATTAAAGGAAAGACTATATCAATCTTTCCTTATCTATTATTTATAATTCTTTGATTCAATTAACTCTAAATCCTTAGTATTGAATACGGTTTCCTGATAAAGTCCATCAGTAGTAAACCACATACATTTAATGCCTCTTAGAGGACCTTTCTTATCTTCTAACTTCTTTGGGTCATGCTTAAAGATTGAAGTAACCTTCTTTATGACAACCATTTTAGGTTTGTTGGGAATATTCTATTTAAGTTGAACAATATCCCCAGGGTTGAAAAATATATTAGTTTCCTCCATTTTCTTTTATTTCTTCAAATCGGCTTTCTAAGCCTTCGTTAACAATAGCTATAACTTGCTGTTCACTAAGACAGTATAATCCTTGTTTATAGAATGGCACAGGTCTTGCAGAGTTTCTATCCATGAAAATTGTGTCTCCAACTTTAATATATTTAACGTCAGGTCCAACTTCCTGAACAACTCCGACTAGAATCATTTGCTGAGCTTCTTCAATTTCACCTGAGTCGGTATTTTTATAGGTAGGAGCAAGACCCCCCATATCAACTATAATACCTCCCTTTACAGTTACTTTCTGGAATGGATTCTTATCAAATAGAGTAACTAGAAGTCGATTAAAGGTTGGCTTAATTTCTAACTTAGAAATATCGTAACCAAGTTTCTCAGTAGACTCTCTTAATGCCTTAGTATGTTCATTCAGTCTATCCACATACTCATCCACCTTATCGTTAAACTTACTTCTTTTTTCATTCTCTATGATATTCTCAATTCTATCAGAGTTGCTCATATGAAAATTTAGAGAATCTGATTCCATCCCAACAATTTGCTGTGCAATTTTTTCGTTTTCAGTTAAACCTAGTCTTACGTCTTTCATAATTCATTTACATTTTTAAATTTACCATTTTCCTAGAGGACACACGGCATTTGGAAGTTTTGTTTTCGCTTGTAATCTACATCCACAACCGTTCTTATATCCTTCTTTTTTAGTTATACTAACATCTCCTGTATTTGGATTTAGCCATAGTTTATTATTGCATAATCCTCCTAATCTGGTTGAGTATATAGGACAGGAATAGCAAATGTTTAATCGTTGTTCACTAATATCCTTATTACGTCCAATTACTTCATTCCAATGACCTTGTATTATATTTCCCAGTTCCATCTTTTTATAAAAATGAAGAAGAGAATAGAATAATCTAAACATAACTCGCTGACATAAACTATAAATAGTTTGAAAATGTCCAAATAAACAATTAATATTCTATTCTCTTCCTCTTGGCTTTTTGTCTTTCTGAAATTACTTCCTTTTTATAAAAATATAACATCCTTTCTACCTCATCTTTTAGATAATCACAATGATATAAAGTGTTATTTCCATTATGGTCATAGTGATTCAGAATTAAATCTTTTATAACAAAGTTGGGATTTATTTTCTGAAGCATCCATGCATAGGTAGAAAGCTGCATAGTATAATGATAAAAATTGCAATCCATTAAGTTATTTAACGGATATTTCATTTTAGCATTAGATCGAGTGGAAGTATCAAAACCTGATTTCTGATCAATTTTCTTATTAGTCTTGTGGTCTATAATTGTGATTTCATTACCAGACTTAACAATTAAATCAACTTGTCCAGCAACTCTCAATATGCCATCATCAGACTCTCTATATATTAGGTATTCAGGATATACTCCATATTCTAAGTCTAACTCAGAATAGTTTTTTTTACATTCAAATTTACCTCCAATTCCAAATCTTTGAAGAGATACATTCTTTCCTGCTTTATAAAAAGAATTTTCTAAATCTGCATGTATTTTAGTTCCACGTTCACACGAATTTCTATTTTCTTCATCCCATGCATCTAATATACTCTGTTGTTCTTTATTAAAATCATTTTCAGAAATATTGTATAAATTAAGAATCTCTTTATCAAATTTTTTAGTATTTAAAAGAGATTTTTTCTCAATATTCCAACTGTCTTTAGATAAGAGCTTTTCTAATGCTTTATAAGCACTCCAAAACTCTTTATCAAATTCATTAGTAAATCTATGAATTAATGTAGTAACAGAAATATATTTCTCATTGTCATTAACATTCCAATAAAGATGATTTTCCTCATTAAATGCTAGGTTTCCGTTTCTTTTATCAATATCCATAACACATTATATATTTTTACATTTACTTATTATCATTTTCGGAAGTACTAGAATCTGCTGGTGCTCTGTGGATCTTATATCGGTAAGTGTAATCTATCCCAAATAAGGCTCCACCAAAGGTACAGGTTTCTCCAAAGGCTGTTAACACACTTGCATCAATTATACCTAAAGGAGCAACTATAAACCCAGCGATTAACAGTCCACATCCGACAACTATCAGAAGGAGGGCTGCGAATAGTTGCAAAGTTAGTTTTGTATTGCGACTCATTGGTTAAATAATATAAAGTTAATCTAATAATTGGCTAGGCTCTCTAGCGTTATATAAACAATTATTTTTAATCATCAAGATAATGCTATATACATTTGAGATATGCAAATATAATTATTAAATTTGAATACTCAAAACGATATACAATACATATAAGATATGAAACCAAAAAATTCCAATTTCGATCAGTTTTTTGATTTTATCAATTTTTGTAGAAGTAATAGATTTCAGTTTGACCCTTCATTAACAGAAGCTTCATCTGACTCTATTGGTTTTTATAAAGGAGGAAGTAAAATCAAAATTAAAAAGGAGAATCGGGGTAAGTTCACCTAGTCTGCAAATAGATTGGGCATGGGAGTGCAAGAATTTGCTTCGCATGTTCTAAGCAATAAAGATAAGTATAGCGCTACTCAAATCAAGAGAGCAAATTTTGCTAGAAACACATCTAAATGGAAGCATAAAAAATAAGAATAATGTTTGAAGACTTTTTTACTACATATAGTATGGTGGAACCTCCAAAGATTTATAAAGATAATCCTGATTTAACAATACGAGAGATAGAAGGGTCCGATATTACAAAGTATCCTATGGCAACAATTGATAATTCAACAATGGACATCTAGGATTATCCAGGAATATATAGTCCATTCGAATAGAGTTTTGAAAACACCTATAGTTTTGAAGATTCTTTTATTTCTAATGCCAATCAACATAAACCTAATAATGATTTGTTAAAGCTAGATATTGAGGATTTATTAAAGTAGGAAGGTATTACTGAAATTAATGGAAAGCCTATTAAGTTTGGAAATAAAGCATTGCGAACTTCAGGTAATTCTAACAGCTGGCATAGAAAAAAAGATTCTTAGACTGGGAATGCTTCTGCCAGAGATATATCTATAGTTGGAGGTACTAATAAAGATTATTCTGATTTTAAAAATATTCTTTTACATAATCAAAATATACAAGATTGGATGTAGTTAAAAAATTGGGGAATTATAAATGAAATTACTCCAGAGATTTTATCATAGACTAAAGGAACTGGCAATCATTTTCATTTTGGGCCAGATATATGGGCTAGAAATACTTGGAAAGCATGGAATGATAATCCTTCTGCTAAAGTTACTACTTCTTTTAGATATTATAAATCATCCAATACCTCTAACAATAAAGAATTTGTAGTAAGACTAAATAACGCTTATAGAAAAGCTTTATATAATAAAGGATTAGATCCTAATTATGCAACTATGCTTGTAGCCCAGGATGTGAATGAGACTAATTACGGAAAAAATATAAATGGTAACTACAATTATGGAAATATCACAGCTAAGGAAAATGAACTATGGCATAAACAAACTGGCAAAAGAAAATGGAGAGATTTTACCTCAATGGAAGATTATGTAAATTCTAAAATAGAATTTTTACAGAGAAATAGATATAAATTTTTTGAGACTTTCAATGCCAATTCTAATGTTGCTGTAGCTATGTAGACATTAGCTAATAGAGGATATGATCCAGGTAATCCAAACTACGGAAAGAGAATTTAGAACACTTATAATACAGTAATAAAATACTTAAGTAGCTGATATGAGTAAATATAAAGATATAAACACAGGTCAAGAATATGATAACATTCCTGAAGGAAAAGTACAACCATACATAGTAAATGGTTAGGCAGTAACTCAGAAAGCTTATGAAACATATATGAAAGATCATCCTGAGTAGTTAGAAGAGTTAGTAGTAATGCCTGAAGAGCCTAAAAGTACAACTATGTAGGCTTACTACGATAGAGTAGCTAATATATCCCCTAACAATTATATTAAGCATTTAAATTAGAAGTACGAAGATTAGCGTATTAGCAAAGCAAACCATTGGTCAGGAATCTTAAACCTAATATCTCCAAGTTAGTACTTTGGAGCTGCGTTTGATAAGAGACCATATTGGACTAGTGTTTGGTATGGTAATAGTGGTTATGTACCAGAAAAGTTTGCATTTGAAAATCCAAGACTTTCTGCTCTACTAAATATGGCTGGAGATGCTGCTTTAGGTTTCGGTACCTCCAAATTCTATTCGTGGGGAACTAAGCCTAGAATAGCTTATGGTACAGAAACTCCTATAGTTGAATATACCTATTTTTCTCCACGAGTTACTAAACATAGTACAATTACTCCTTCTGAAATGCATGTAAGAAATAATACTGCAGGATTTGTTAAATCCAATTATAAAGGAGTTGATTCTAATGGCTTATATGTATATACTTAGCCAAAAATGATATTTCCTAGAAATCCTAGAATAGCCTTTAATAAAGTTATCTCTAAAGCCCTAAGACAAAGATATTAGAAAATAACTCATCCTAATTTACAAGGAATTGCTTTAATGAATAAGCAACTGAATAGAGTGATTAGTGACTTTGGTGATACAGGATATGGATAGGTTGGCTGGACTTGGTACGGTCGTCCTGGGTTTGGAGACGCAGCTGTTGAAACAGTTCCAGCGTTTAAGCTGGCAATGGAAAAGAAAGGAGGTAAACTTGGCAACAATAAATAACAATAATGTACAAAAATATATAGACGAAGGATTAATTGATCCTTATTCAGTTAAAATAGACTTAAATACTACTAAAACTGCTAATGATAATGTTCATAGATGGATAACCTTAGCTGATGCTATTAAAGGAGGATATAAGTTTAATTTTGACTACGATATTAAAAACTCCGAAAAGGCTACAGAATAGATACAAGAACATCCTACTATTCTTCCAGAAGTAACAGTAGTTGGCTAGGCTCCTAAAAAGAAGCCAGAATCCGATACTGATAGACCTGCGTTTAGCCCACATGAGCGCAGAGGTATAGATAAGTGGATTGGAGCTAACTACAGTCCTAGATTTAATAGAGCTTCAGCTAGACTTGGCATGAATCCATTAAATTGGCCTAAGCATATCGATCCATCCTATTGGGATAGCGAAACTCATAGGAATGTGGTTGAAGGAAGTAATATTGCAGCAGGAGTAGTAACTGCTCCATTTGCAGCAGTAGCTGCTGCTGAAACTGCTCCTACTTGGGCTCCTTGGTTAAGTCAGAAAGCAATGCCTTTTGTTGCTAAGCATTTTATAGCCCCTACCGCCGCAGGTATGGCATGGGATGAAGCTCAGAGAGCTGTGACTGGTACAACTACTACTGAATAGGTAAGCAATTATCTGTAGGGAAAAGGATGGAACCCAACAGCAGCAGAATTTGTTGGAGGTCTTACTAACCCTGGATATTGGATTAACTTTGGAGGTACGGGTCAATATACTAGACCTCTATTTAATAAAGTTGGTTTAGGGCTGTCTCGTCCTTCGGCATACTCAGCTTTAACTCCAGAGCTAAATGCTAGATTATTTCCTAGAAAAACTTTTAGGGAAAGAGTTACTAACGCTGTTAATACTACTAGAAGCGGTATATAGACTTTAAATAATAATATTCAATAGGGTAAAAATTTAGTTAGAAATTTTAAAATAAGTAGGGCTATAAGTAAAGCACCTTTTGCACCAGATTATTAGACTTATTTAGATATTCCGGCATTACAAAATGTAGGTTCTTTTTAGCAATATAGAAATTATTTAACTACTATCTTTCCTGAAAGTAAATATCCTGAAATAGCTTTTCATGGAGGTCCAAAAGGAATAAAAAGATTTAGAACTCCTACTAAAGAAAAGTTAAATAAAAGTATTAATACAGGAACTAAAGATTTTGGTATATATTTTGCTAATAGTGAGGATTTAAGTAAATATTATGCCAATAAATCTGGTCAGGTGTATAGGGTTAAATTGAATTTACCTTCCGTAATAAGATACGACAATCCTGCATTTAGTTAGCGTTTTATAGGAACTGATAAGTTACGATTTTCTCCAGACGCTATTAGTAAATACTGGTATGATAGACTAAACTTAGATAAATACAATGGAATTATACAAAATAAATCTGGATCTCCTTTTTCAAGGGGATAGATAACTGTGTTTAATCCAGACGATATACATATATTGGGAAGTTCTGAAGATATATTAAAATTTTAGCAGTGGAAGAAAAATCCTATTACTTTAGAAACCCCTTTTTATGATCCTTGGGCTATTCCTAATATGCCCGCATAGTATAATATTAATTTAAGAACGGGATTATCATATATTGGAGGTCATACTCCTATTATTTTAGGAGTAACTATTCCTACAGCGGGAATAGGTTATTTGTGGCAACAAGATAGAAAACAAAAAATTGCAAGTAAAAATAAAAAAGATTAAAGAATATTTAAAACTAATGATCACCTCACACTCAGGAATATCTTCTAAAAGAGTGTGTGATGTTCTTGGTTTTCTAGTAATAATATTTGTAATTATATTTTGCACAGTATCTAGTATATAGGCCCCAGCTATATTAGAAACGTTTATATGGGCTGTATGTATGTTACTAGGAATAGATAGTATTACAGGTATATTTAAAAAGTTTAATAAGAATGGCAACACCTGAACAAATAGCATTGTAGCGAAGTAGATCAAATAAAAATCCAAATACTGATTTCTCTGGAGCATGGGATTTAGGAATTTTTGGTAAACTAAAAGGATTATTAGGTGGAGGAGCAACTTGTACTAATACTGCAACTGGATTTTATTATCCTAATAGAACTACTGCTGGATCTAATAATTTATTAGTTAATCCAGCTAAAGCAGGTTTTAAGATAGTAAATTAGAAACAAACTGTTCCAGGCAGTATTATAGTAATATCTAATCCAGATAATACAGAAAGACATTCTGTAATATTTGATTCAGTCCATCACGGAGAGCCTTATTGGTATTACGATCCTAATGATAAAAATTAGTATTATGTATAGGATGGAGATACCTTAGTTAATTATAGTAACGGCAAACACTCTGCAGGAAATTATAGAAAAAAAGTTCCTTTAAATAAAGCATTTGTAAATAGAACTAAACATACTTATCTTCAATCTAAAAAATAGGGAGGACAACTTAAACTATTTAGACATGGAGGTAAAGGTGTTAATACAGATGGAAGTTATAAACCTAAAGACTATTTAGGATTTTCTGGAGATATGTATTAGGCAGCTTATGGTGCTTTAAAGAATCTACATATTCCATATTTAACTCATTAGAGAATAGTGAATCTGTCTAGATGGATAGCAATGCATAAAGCTATGGAATCTGGATATGGGTCTACAGTATCTAATGATTTTAATTATGGTGGGTATGGAGGAAAAAAGAATCCTATAAAGTTTAATAATATAAATGAGTATGTTACTAGATATGTTACAGACGCTCAAAGACTCTATCCTGATATTTTTAAAGCTAATAATTTTCAAGAATACATTAAAGCCTTATTTCCAGAAGGACATGGTTATAATCCTAGAAATAAATAGGGAATTGTTGTAGATGATCCTAAATTGTACGACCCTTAGAAAAGTTATGAGATATATTGGGACTAGACTAAAGGAATGCAAACCAGAGTTAATAATAATATAGATGAATGGATTACAAAGGGATTTAATAAATAAAACAAAAGGAGACTTAGCTTAATCGTTAAGTCTCCTTTTGTTTTTATACATATTATCAATAAAATTTCGTAATTTAATTAATTGTTCTTCAGATAATTTAAAGTGGACTGATCCGTCTTTCATCCTAGTTCCTCCATTTTCTAGAAGAAAATCTCTACTATCACCAGGAGTTGTAAATAAAAAATTATTCATTTTTTTATTAAAAAGAGTTTCTAATACTCTTCTAGTGTCGTCTGCACAATTATTAGTTATTAAATTATAATCATCATCAGAACTATCTTTACTAACAAATCTATAATCATTTGATATTTCCGCATCAGGTTCTATTTGTAAAGCACTATGCCCAGTAAATGGATATTCCTTAGATAAAGGAAAATATGTATCTAATATTAAAGTCCCTGTTCTAGGAGTTACTTCTAAATTTGGAAGCCATGTAGAATTTGGATCATAATATTTACCCCATTCTACTGGTAGCACATTTCCTTCATTGTCCTAATATAAATCATCTTCTATAGGATATAAATTAAAAGCTTTGGTATTTTTATTCCATCCACTTTTATCATATTTTATATAATATGGATCTCCATTTTGATTTTCTCCATAGTCATAATCTCGAGATGTTTCTTTAAAATTTAAGTCATATCCCTCTTTGGATTTATATTTCCAATATCCATTTTGATTTTTATAAAAATAATTTCCCATTATAATATACTATCAATTAGTTTTAGTATATATTCTCTTGTAAAGATATTTTTTATATCATCTATTTCTAAGTTCTTAGAATTATCATAGGTTTCTCCTACTGTCCAACCATTATCGTACATCTCCTTTACAATTGGAATTATTCTCTACCTAAGTTCATTATCGTCTGTAAAGTATGGATAATCTTTTTCTGTAAGAGTTTCATTATCTTTTATATAAAGTCCTGGAGTTCCTATAATCTCTTTATTAAGATCAATCACTACTTGGAAGGTAGCTTGATTATACTATCTATGTCCAAATTCATGCATGATAACATTATTAATATGTGAATCATTCATTTCATTGTCATCCAGATTTACATTTAGGGCAATCATAGTTTCTTTATTGGATATTCCGTTCTACACTGGATCTTCATCAAACAGTTTAAATTTAGTATCATCTCTCAGTTCAGAAGTCACACCTTGAATTATATCTAATTCTATAACACTAAATTCTAGTCCTTCCTCTTTTAATCTCCTCTTAAATCTTTTCTCCCAAAATCCTGTATAGAAGAACCTCTCTATTTCCTTTAAGGATTCATCCAATCTATTTCCTAAATAGTTAGAAACTTTGGTGTATTGTTTATGGCAATCTACATTAAAGTTCTATATAAGTGCAGTTAACTGTTCCATGTTCATAATATAAGAAAAGCCTACTCAGATTATTCTGGGCAGGCTATTTTGTCTAAATTATATTTCTTTTTAAGGCAATCCCTTATAATTTTTTCTCGTGCCTTATTTAGGCACTTATTTACTTCATCTAGAAACTCGTCAGAGACATTCTTATTATCCTTAAATAAGGAATTTCTGAGATGTTCTCTATAGCCGTACATATTAGTTTCTCACTGATATTTCATTTATTTTATCTAGCCAATTCCTACATTCTTCTGAGTTAGTAAATTCATTATCTTCAATTAATTTATATACAGATTCTAACTCTTCCTTTGTATAATTGCATACTCTAGACATTAATTCTTTTTTAGTCCTTCCTATTATAAACCCTCCTGCTTGTTTTTGATATCCAAGTTTAGCTTTTCCTATACTTCCAGTGTTTATTTTAAATCCTAAAGCATTTAAATCATTAACAGCTTTGGCAGCAGTTGGAAAAGTAATAATAAATTGTTTTTCTATATTATAAAAATACAGAACTGGAGAAAAGGTTTCAATTTTTTTTAAAAGTTCAGATTCAGAAGAAGCTATTAAAAAGTCCTTTACATACATATTATCTGCTTTTATTGCAGAACTAACATGTCCCGGAGATATACTATATCCCTGAGCTTTAATATAATTCTCAGCTTCTGATGCTGAGTCAAAGCTATAAATTGAACCATTGTTTTTATAGTTAAAAAGAAATACTTTTGTTTTTTCTGGAATTGTAAATGATTCTAGAATTTTATGTATTTTTTCTGCTGAATCTCCTATAAGGAAATCCTTTGTGTATGATTTATTACGAATTGCATCGTATATATTTTGAATGTTTATAGAATATCCAAGATTAATTAACTTATTACAAAGCTCTAATCTAGATTCCGCTTCTATCCATTCATCGGTTCTGAAGTTATATGCAATAGTATATTTGTTTTGGAGGTTTCTTAATTTTTCTTTAGTTTCTTCTTTCATAGGAACTCCTTTGTGTCCTTCTCCACCTTCAGTTAAATTATATCCTAATTCTTTTATATTAGAATTAAATTTATCTATATAGTATATTTCAGACTTATTTAATTTGTCTCTATCTTCTTCCTCAAATAACTCTAACACAAAAATTTTAAAATTAATGGTTCCATATTTTCTAATTGCCCTGTGTACAGGAAGGTCGTCAGTTGATTTGAAATGTTGGTTAATTCTATATCGTATTTTATTAGATTGTCCAATATATATTTTATTATTTATTGTGTTATATAAGCAATATATTCCCTTCCATTCTTGGAGTTCAGAATAATTATACTCTTTATAGTTCTGTAGTAGAAGTGTGCTATTCATATCTTTCTATAATATCATCAATACTGTTTATCCAATCTAATACGAATTGTTCGTTATACATTTCCTCTTTTTCAATCATTCTCCATAATTCATTTAGCATGTGAATGGAAGCATTACATAGATGGTAAAGCTCATTCTTTCTGTTTGGGAATTTCTTCATATGTCATTCAGCTTTATAAAGTTTAGTAGCCCTGGTAGGATTCGAACCCACTCCGTTCGCCTCAGAAGCCGCGGTTTTAGAGACCGCCCGTGCAACCATACACCACAGGGCTGTTAAAAGCAGGAATTTCACCTGCTGTATAATTAAAATCTTTCCATTAAGTCTATTAATGATTGAACCTCTTGTTTGAGAATTTCGTTTATGAGTTCACTCATAAGGTCAATAGTATTACTAGCTTGTAGTGCTTCTTGCTCTGTATAAGAATCAAGACTTAGTATTCTATCCATTTCAGATAAATTGAAATGGCTATTGTTAGCTTCATCTATTACTAAATTCCAAACCCATTCATCTAAATAATTAAGATTCTCTTTGTAACGAGCAATCTTTTCTTTAATTGGTTGATCGTCAAAAGTCTCTTCTTTTTCTAAAACGGATACTCCGTTTACGAAACAAGTTTCTTTACCATTAACATTAGAATATTCAATTCTAATATTTTCTGGATTGTTAAATACTAATTCTAAAAGTTTTTCTAAATTCATATTACTTTGTAATTTCATTTCTATGCAAATATAGATACTCAAATGTTAAAACCAACGTAAAATTTGTTAATTATTGTTAATTGATATAATTATATTATTCCTAATAAAAATTTTAGAATAGTCATTTATGTGAGAGGACACCTACTCAAAACAACCCCCCGGGGGTTGCTTGAGAAAAGTAAAATCAAAATGAAAGTCGATTCTAGAATGAAAAATGAAATGAAAATAAACCTAGCCTGAAAGAAAACAAGTTTTCTTATAAATCCAACTATAATCATTTGAGTGAGAATAGTCTTGCTCATAATCCTAAACACAGAAGCACAGATGAAGAACGACAACTACATCATGCTGCCTAACGGAGTAATCATTACCCGTAAGGAATATTGCGAATCTTACGCACAATAGTCTTTGTAGGCCGAGTTGAGATTACTTCTCGGCCTACATTCTTTTTTACTATTCTTAATATCTAAACATATGATAGACGTTGATAAAATCGCCATTGTCTGGAAAGACGAAAATGGCAATGAGAAACCTGTCAAGTTCGTAACTGTCGAACAGATCTCTGCCCTTAACGCAACTCTCTTACTAGACTTAGAGTGCAACATTGGCATCTTTGCCACGGAAGATGAGATTTATCTCTCACCTACTATGGATTAATCTATCTCCTCTGGATGCTTATAGCATCTGGAGGATTTAGGAAATAAACCTAGTCAATTATAAATCCATCAATAATGATTTACCGATAATATTGTCGTAATCAGTCAAAACCTAAACACAATGGCACTTGACAAAGACAAGGCACTCGAGAAAGCCAAAAACTCGAAAGCCCTTACTATGGGCACATCGGCGTTCGTCACTGGCGCCCAGTTCACAATCACCGGCTACAGCTACGAAGCTATCGAGAATTCGGACGCATTCTATCCTGCGTTCCAGACTCCGCTCGGCACGCTGTCGGTACAGTCGCTCCTCCGTGCGAAAGCCATCAAGCCCTACACGGATAAGGACGGCAACCTCGTAACCACCAGTCAGCCGCAGGGCACGTTCCACGATCTTATTCGTAAGGTCCTGGGCGAGAATCGCGGCAAGACCGCCGACGAGGTACTGCCGCTCCTCGTTAAGGCGTGCGAGGGCAAGCGCTTCGTGGTTCGCCAGCGCGAATACGTCACTATCGAGGCCAAGTTCGGCGATCGTGCGCAACCAATCTGCCACATCGACATCGTGGTCGAGTAATCTATTGTTTAGACAGGCCCTACTTCGGTAGGACCTGTCTTTTCTTTCACTTCTAAACACAATTACAATGTTAACAACCAAAGAAGCTCTTCTTAAAGAATACAAAGCACTTTGCCAGCTATATGGTCTCAATCACGGTTGGGACATGATACACTGCAACTTCTCTCCTTCCATGTTCTGCAAGGAAAATCGTGCCTCTCTCATAGCAGAATATCTCACTTGGCAAGACTTCGTTGAACGTGCTAACAAAGTGGGGTTCATCTACTACTGTGGAATAGACACCTTCCTTAGCGAATACAAAAACGCAATCGAATCCCGTGTCGATCTTGACTAATCGTAAAGCCCTTTCTCACTTCGGTAGGGTCGGTCCTTCACTTCTAAAACACTACTACAATGGCCAAAATTGACGCACCATGTTATGTTATTCATCACATTCCGTCTTTTGAAACTAAAAAAGATGCTTGTGGAACTAACATAGAAAGAGATGATAGACTATTTTATCGTCTTGTTGGCAGAAATGCTACACAACTTGATGAAAATCATTGGGCTTATGTTGATAGACACGGAGAAGTTTGTTCTGTTAGCGTTGTTCCTATCGACTAAATAAAGGCTCTTTCTCTCTTTGCTGTCCGATACATTTCGGACACTCAGAGAGATTGAGCTTTCGAAAATAAACCTAGCCAACTATACCCCCCTACAATTCCTTAGACGATACGCCATCCGGATACAAGGAGAAACTAAACCTAGCCAAGTGTATAACCACCTACAATTATTTGGTGTATAAGCACAACACTATAAACAAGTGTGCTTTGATGTATATGCGAAAATGGCTCGCGCATATACTATATAACAGAAAAGCTACTCACAGCGCACAACGTGAGTATAAATAAGTCAAACGTGCAACCTTCGACTTGGTATAATAAGTTGTGCAGAAATCATATATCTCACTGCATTATCAAAGAGAATATAATTTTTTTTTATAAAACAAACACTAAAACTTTCGGTGGTGGTTAACCGACTAGAAGTCCTATGGCAACATTGGAACAGGAAATCAAGCGTAACATCGCTCGTGGTGACAAGAAAGTAAACGGTTTTACCGGTGCAGTACGTTCACTCGAAAACCTCGGTCTCGAGAAGGGTGACGAGTTCACTATCCCTGAGAAGTTCGACGTATACGAGCAGAAGATCGGCGACAATGCCGTACAGTACATCATGGTCCAGCTGACCAACGGCAACGTTAAGCCATTCTATCCGACTACCTTCACCAAGTCTCGCACAGTCTACAACCAGGACGGTATATCGACCGGCCAGCGTGTGTTCACCAAGGGCTCCGCAGCAGAACTCTTCCGTCAGTATGGAAGCATCCAAGAGGGTATGGACGCCCTTCGTGGCAAGACTGTCAAGGTGTCTGACATCGAACAGGTTGACACCCTGCGCTATGGCACTACAAGCCTCATGAAGGCTCAGATCCCGACAATTGACCTCGTCGACTAATACTGGTGGAGGACTCCGTGAGGAGTTCTCTACTATTAAATGTGTATATGCAACCAAAATAGGAGATTCCCTTCTTCGTGATGAAGAGGGGAGTCTCATCCTTACTCATCCTGATACTTTTTATGAGAGAGGAGTGAGTGGGTATTGGATGCTAAAGAAAATCGGTTCTAACTGGAAAATATTACGGGTGTTGATTGCTTGATGTGGGATAAAGAGAAGAGAGACTGCCCACTTCTACCAGCACTGTTTTCAAGGTTTTTGAAACCAAAATAAAAATCCAGAGAATTTCGATACTAATAACTAAAATCAAAAGCAAGTTCTTCAAGCATAAATAAATATTGATGATTATATAAAAAATTGTTTTAATACTTTCGATCATCTATAAATACATATCTACTTGTGAAAGCCGGCATGTATAACTATAATGTAACTAAGACACGTTCCAAGTCGTGCTGAAAAATACAGAGGATAGTATTAAGTCGGAAAATGCGCTAGCCTTTTCCACATAACAATTAAAACCATAGATTACAATGAGCAAAAATACAAAAGATTTAGGTGATTACATTTTCTTCCTTATTGTGGGAATAGTAATCTGTGCGCTTTTAAGCGTTATATTCTAACAAGAGTGTTTAGGTAACGTGGGCTTCGCGAAAGCGAAGTCCACAATGGGGACGCAAGTCCCGTTTTTATAAAGAGTTGGTAAGCCCATCAGCGATATTCTCCGTAGTTGACCGGAGTATAAATATAGTCAACAACTGAGTTGGGTTACTCGGTTGGCAGATCGGAACTAGACGATCAATTTATTTTTGAAATATGAACAAGCACTACTATACAGTCAAAGACTCTACGGGGCACGTTATGCGTACGTTCCCAACTTACCAGCAAGCCAGTACATATAAATTTGTATATGGCAATTCAGGCTGGACAATATGTTAAACTAACAAACTTCCCAGGCTTTGGCATACTAGGGAAGTATTTATCCCCGCAGCAAAGTAATCTATCCTGAATGCTGATGCGGATTGAGCGGCACTCGCAACGCCTGTACGACCGGTGTACAGAACGAGTTGGATAGAGTAAGCAGTATGAAATGTGGATAAGTACTGCTTTCATTAACCTTATCAAAGAGGTAATAACTTTGAGTCACACTGTTGGCAGAAATAGAGCAAAAGGCGTAGCCTTTTGTTCGTAAAAAGCCATTCACTAATCGACGGGTTAGTGGACAAGGAGGACGCTCCTTGCGCAATTTATTTTTTTTTTTTTT
>NFZD01015411.1_pt1 | contig 21367 bp, 32 predicted proteins | sample 1095381 | NCBI WGS metagenome assembly NFZD01 (sample SAMN03609891, study PRJNA323583) | gut metagenome | isolation source: feces | host: Rattus norvegicus | place: Denmark: Riget | collected 2013 | reverse complement strand
ATATAAAGCATTAAAAATCAATCAGTTAAAAAATTAATCTGTTAAAATTGATGTGAATAAAAGTTAAACACATCAAAAAATTTTTATTTAAAGTTTTTGCGTATTAATTTTACAGCATGAAAATAAAACATAACTTAAATACTACTAATTATGGCAACTAAAAAAGAAAAAGCTGCGAAGCAGCTCGACGTTGAAACGGTTGAAGCAACAGAGCAGACCCCTCTTGAAACGGTTGAAACAACTGCAAACGAGGTTGAAGCAACAGAGCAGACCCCTCTTGAAACAACTGCAAACGAGGTTGAAGCAACAGAGCAGACCCCTCTTGAAACGGTTGAAACAACTGCAAACGAGGTTGAAGCAGCTGAAAAAGAATTGGCAGCTCTTAAAGAGCAGGTCGCTGAGGCTAAGCGCAAATTAGCTGAAGCCAAAAAAGCTACAACGAAATCCCGCCCGGTACGTATGAGCACTTTCGTAGTTCTCATATGCCAAAGCAAAGCAGAAGCTGAAGCCGGAGTTGGCGAGCAAATGTTCAAATCAGACGTCCATTATTGCGCTGAAAAAGCCGCGATTGATGTGCTCGCAGAATGCATAAAGTGCGAGCAGAAAAACGACTATTTCTATGCCATAATCAAGCATAGCAAAGCTGACGACAACCAAGACAAACACGTTGAAACACTTTGGATTGACGCAGAAACTAACCAAATTGTAATAGAATAAAAATCCAAATAGCGTGACTGCCAGGCAGAGCGGTTGAAGCCCGCTCCACGCACCAAATGTTTAACTTAAAACCAAATAAATATGGCAAAATACACCATTTATAGGGACGACCGCGAGTACCCTATTTCAGCTGATACGTTTGCAGAGCTGCGTGAATTACGCAACAAAGCAAATCATATGTTTATATCTCATGGCTACGGTTGTGTAGCTGTTTCATATGGGAAAGGCAAACCCAAGTATTTTGATATTTATACTGAGCAAGAAGTGCCAGCAAGCGAACGCGCATGGTAAGCACAAACTTAAAAACTAAACTAATATGGTAACATTAGACTTCGTAAAAGGTAAACTCGACGACAGCTTTATTTTAGTGCCGTCAATCTTAATTGAGAAAAATAAAGACTACACAGAAGCCACTGTGGCTACAAATGTAGTACTTGGATTTGGAAAATGGGTATGTGGCTTAGCCATAATCAAACCGCTCACACTAAAAAAGCGCAATTGATATGACAAAAGAACGTATTGTAAGCCTAATAAAACAGTTCTGTGAAGATATGCAATATCAATACATAGACGATGTGCATATAGGCAAATCGGTTCTCGTGCTCATAAATGGCAATAAGTGCGCCGAGGCATTGGACAATTTTCTCAATGAGCATTGCTTAGAACATTCAATGCCCTCAAAGATATTAGACAGTATTGGGAGCTATATAAGCATTAGCTAGACCCAAATAGCGTGACTGCCAGGCAGAGCGGTTGAAGCCCGCTCCACGCACCAAATGTTTAACTTAAAAACTAAATAAATATGGTAATAATCCGTAGTAACAAAAATGCAGCTTACAAATTAGCTGTAACTGATTATGGTTTAGCTGTAGTCAATGAAACAAATTAGCTGTAACTGATTATGGTTTAGCTGTAGTCAATGAAACAAATAGCTGGCCTGTTACGCTGCTTAGCCCATTGCAATGGACTTGCGAACACGAAAACTTGCCACGATATGTAAAAACGTGGATAAATGAACTTGCAAGAAAACAAAATTGGTCAAAATCATGAATAAACATAGGCTGTCAGAAATTGACAAATACCTCATTTATGAGGCAGAGATTGCTCCAGAAGTTGTAACAGATATGGACGCATATGAAAAATTCGAGGCATTTCTGAACTATGAAGGCATATATGGCTTCACAGACAAAATAATAGAAATGGTCAAATCAGTTGGCATTAAAAACTTATGAGCATTATGGCAAATGAATATAGCAAAATAAAATGTTGCATTTGTGGCAAAATGTTTAGTGAATACGGCAACAGTCCTTACCCCGTTAAAAATGCTGGTGTATGTTGTGACGCGTGCAATCGCGATGTAGTAATACCACGAAGACTCGCGCTAATGCGCATAGCTCGCGAGCATATCTAACATGGTCTGGTATCCAAAGCAACAAAGCAATCCTATAACTAACTTAGTTAGTGAGCTCAATGGGCTATTAGGCGGCATTTACTTCACTGCAATGATAGTACCACAAGCAGGTGTATGCTTATATAAGCTCAATCTTACTAACTTTGGCCTAAGCCAAAACAAATATGGCTACATGGTTATAGATGAGGCTATAACGTACGAAGCAATGCTTAACTATCTTCAAGGCATATTGCTAGGATATAGAGCTGCTAAAACCAAAAAATAGTCATTAACATATTTTAACGCATGCTATTTGATTTTTAACACTTTTTTAACACTTATTGTCGTAAAAGCTTAGTACTTTTACAGCACAAAAAATTAATAATTTAAAAACTTACTAAAATGGCACAGAAAAATTTTAGCGCAATGAGCACTAAGAAGCTCAATTCTCTTCTCGAAACAGCTAACGATGAAGACAGAGTTCTTATTCAGGAAGTACTTAATAAGCGTAATGGCGTATCGGCACCTGCTACAGAAGCACCAACCGTAGAAACTGAAGAAGCGCCCGTTGCAGAAGCACCAACCGTAGAAACTGAAGAAGCACCCGTTGCAGAAGCAAAGTCAACAAAACTGGTAAAACTTACTGACGAAGAGCGCCATAACCTCGCTGAAGAGTTGCGCGCAACAGTTCTTAATCACCGTTGTGAAGTGGTCCCGTTTAACACAGTAGAATGGGTTCCCGGTACTGTAATTGGTATTATAGAAGAGAAGCGTAATAATAAAGTAATGTACGCAGTTAAAACCGATGATGGCCGCCGCATAGTTAAAGCATACGGCACTAACCTTCTCCGCATTAATGAGGAAACAGTTGAACCAGCAAAACGAGGCCGGTCTAACAAAGCCACTCAGCTTGATGAAAATGGCAATCCTATAGAAAAGCCCGTAGCGCAGTGGCTTGAAGAGGAAATAGAAGCCGCTGTTAATGCTGTCATCGATAATGTCGGCAAAACTGTTAGCTATCCTAAAACTGCTGCATTTGGCACTATATTTGAAGGTGAAGGTGAAGGTGAAGGTGAAGTAGAAACAGGCCGCATCGTATCCTTGGTTCCAAATAAGCGTCAGAAAACAATGCTTTATCGTATTGAAGTAGACCAGCCGGAGGGAGCAGATAAAAAGAAATATGCTCATAAAGTTACTTCCAATGAGTCGTTGGTGCTCGCTGAAGAGCTTGATGAAGTCGGCACAAAGATTAATGAAGCTTATAAGGCCCGTTACTACAATAGAGCAGAGAGCAATGCTGCTCTTACTCCCGAAGAGGCGTTCAAAGCTGCAGAAGCTTCACTCAATACAGCAAAAGAACGACTCGAGCGCCAGAAAGAAACTGTTGCTAAACGAGAAAAGCTTTATAATGAAGCCAAGGCTGCTTATGAAGCCTCACTCGTAAATAGCACATCAGACGAAGATACTTCTGCAGTTAATTCCATAAGTGCTGTTTCCGAAAACGAAGTTCCTGAAAGCGAAACTCCAGCTTCAGCAGAAATGCCCGCAGAAGCTGATGAACTTGCCTAATTAGCGTTCATAATAATAAGTTCGATTCAGTATTTAAGTGTTAATTCGAGAAAAATGGCAACTGTGAGGCTGCCATTTTTTTATGCAGTTACGAAAATACCTCGTTTCTTATTTGGTATTATTTTAGGAATTGCAATGTTCTCAGAGCTCTTCTCTCGCGCTCTCTTATTCAGACGATAAATTATACGTGAGAATTATAAAAGCGCGAGAGAAGTAGCTTTCTGCGCTATCTGAATATGCTCTTGGATTAAACAGTATACGTTCTGAAGGCTTAGCCACTTTTGCCATAGCATTAAAATAATCACTGCTAATTAATTATCATGTGTAAAGCTCTCAGAGCTCTTCTCTCGCGCTCTTTTACTCAGACGATAAATTATACGTGAGAATTATAAAAGCGCGAGAGAAGTAGCTTTCTGCGCTATCTGAATATACTTTCAATGGAAACTCTCAGTCGACTTCACTCCATATAAAAAATGCAGCCTCTGTGCAAGGAACACAGAGGCCACATACATAACCAATTAATTGCTTAAATTCTCTTACATCTCAGTAGTGGTATTATGCTGCAATTAGAATAACTTGATAGTGCAGAAGCATCGCCATCAGCATTGAATACAACCCATGGATTATTATGTATCGTGACAATATTGCAATCAAAGTCAGCACGTATTTTACCATTAATCTCATTTTCTATGCGAATATGAACTGCTTTCTGGCTAATAGTTCTATATTTGAAAACCCAGCCTTTAGCTATATAATCCATCTGGCCATCATATTTAACGTCATCAGCAACATAAGGAATGAAAGTAACCTCGATTAAATCATACTCACCTTCAACAACTTCCCAATCGCTTATAGAAAAGCCATAAGGAAACAAAGCTGAAACTTCATTGGCCTCATCTAAGTTATCTTCATCTAACGGGTCTTCGCCATACATCAAATAATGGAATGCATCATCTGATATTTGTAGCTTCTGTGCTTTTGTGCTATCTAGTCTATATTGCATACTTATTTATCTCTTCACAGCATTCCTGCTGTGTCATATCATAAAATAGCAGTTCATTAGACTTGTGACTATTAGGAGTATGCTTAACAGTTATTACATGTTCCGTAGCTTTAATTAGCACTGCATTACCTCTTATAGGACTATAAAAAGTTTCTCCTTCATGCCCTTTGAGAATTTCGCAAAGATTTATATTTTCATTCATATTCTTTTTCTCCTATAATAAGTTCTTTTGCATACGGCAATGATTCTATGAAATCAATAAACGCTCCCCAGTCTTCTTTAAGCTTGTGATTCTTACGCTGCCTGTATATAGTAGCGAGTTGCTCATAATCAGTCGATACACGCACAAAAAGCTCTGTGCCCATAGGGCAATTAGATATAATATGCATATAGTTCTCATATGTTGGCTTCGCATTGTATACATCAATGCACGTTTTCATAATGTTTTTTACTTCTGGTAAAACGTACTTGTTGCAGCATTTTGAAAAATCCATTTGAGTTATTTTATGCATCATACTGCTACTCGATACATAATCAAGCCAATGGTACCGCTGTAGCTGCTTTGTTATATACTGCGTATATTTCATATCGAAAGAAACGCGTATGCCAGTGCGGAAATTAGTATGGCCGTTGCGTGGTTCTGTTGTATTAACTAGTTTTACAGCTCTGCATAAGCCTTTAGAAAACTCGTCATCAGAATTGTAATCAGGCATTTCTGTGCGCATTGAATTTCTGCACGCGATTATTGACTCTTTTAGGTCATAGACCTTTACATTTGTAACTTCAAGCATAGTTATTCAAAATATGTTATTAAGCCTTTGTTTATTTTTCTAAACTCATATTTTACATTTACTGTTGTATGATACAGAATTATTACTACGAAGTATATAGCAAATATTATGTATGTAAGTGCATTTGATGTATTTGGTACAAAACGCGCTGTAACTCCGTAGTTATATGTTTCATGGTGTAGTATACAGTCTTTTAGCTTTATAACACCTATTAAATATAAAGCAAACATAAATTTGCTTTCATTATGTAGGCTTTTTACAGCTTTAGACTTCATTGTGTTAGTGTTCATCGGCTTGTTTGTCTGCTTGTGCTTTTAACTCTTGAACTAATTTATCATACCAAAAAGGATTTTTCTTAGCTAATTGAAAGAATGTAGAAACACGTGCTAGCTGTTTAGCTATAGCTACTTCTCTAGTTGTACGTGTTTCTTTATTCCTATAAAAGATTACAATTGCTTTATCTACGCTAATTAGCCTTTCTGGCCAATTTTCCATTAGAATACGTTGTATATCATTTGGATGAAAGTAAAATGGCAGGTCAAGTGTTACTTTAAACATTCGCCCGTTACCGTATTCTTTGCTAGCGTTATATGTAAAGCCGACTGCTGGAATAACAGATTCTTTGTATTTAACATAAGCATTGTATAAATCATGCGGAATAACTAGCTTTAATAAAGTCGTTATCCTGTTGTTTATGTATGATTCATTTTTAATCATCTGCTTCGTGTAATCATCTGTTAAAAGCCTTATAAGCATTTTTTTATGAGCAACATTCAATGGAGCATTCAAATCAATAAACGTTGAATTAATAGCCTCTTGTATAATTTCTTTTTCTCTTTGCTTACGTTCTGCGGCTTTTTCTCTACGTGAAGTTATTGACCGTTTGTGAGCTTCATCTAATGATATGCCACCTATCATTAAATCATTCGGCTTGTCGTCTGTGTCTTGAGAGTTTATATCCTGCAGTATGCTGCTAAGGTCTTTATTAGAAATTTCGCTCATATTCTTTTGAAAATAATGTTTTCATGACTTTGCTGCCCATTAAGTTATTGAATGTGCCATAGTATGAAATAGCCAATACGAAACGTGATACGAATCTTAGAACCCAGAATGTAAAGAAAATTGGGAAATATATAATTCCCAATATGGTCCATGTAATTAGCTTTGTTGTTGATTTTATTTTTTCAATATTCATTTCCATGGTTTTTAATTTTTATATTTATTTCTGCTTCTATTGCATTAAGCTGTTCTGTAGATAAAAACGCTATATGCTCTATTATATATTTAATCAGTTTGCACCTATCCATTTCTGTTTCATATCGAAATGGCGTTCATAAATGTGCAAATCATGAGCAAAGTGACAATATTCGCCTACTTGGAGATTTAATTCGTTGGCCACATATTCTTGTAACTTGCTAAAGCAATACGTATCATTGCAAAAGCCAAATATCAAATCATTGCTGCGCATGATTACGTTCATACACAGCTTTCCGCCTCGTATATCAAAGCCTACACACATTGTGCAAGGTGTATCATATGCATATTTGTCTTTTTCTTTGCCATCAAATATAGAAATCCAAGCTTGGCGTGTGCAAGGGTTATTTTTAAGCTGCTCTATGCACTTATTTAGTTGGTCATTGCGCATCCATTGAAAGCCATAATTTGAATTAACTAAATCATCGCCGCCATGCATTTTATCCCATGTAGGAGCAAACTTTTTAATCTCTGTTACATATGGATTGCCAGAATTATACCAAGCCCACTCTCTTTCAGCGTACTTAAGACTGAATTTTCTCCAAGGAGTTGTGATGATTCTGTCTTCAGAATGCTGAATGGATATGCACACATTATATAAAGCTTTTGTGCCAATATCTGTTAAAATGCCCTGCTGCATAATCAAATCATATAAATCTTCAAATGCAGCAGTAGCATTTTTATAACTCACTGAAAGCATTATTCGTTTCCTGTGCCAAGGCCAAAGGCGCCATCACCACGCTCAGTTGACTCATTAAACAATTCTGCTTCTGTGCTCACTTCCTCAATGGAATCGTATTCTACTGGCACTAATATAAACTGTGCCAATTTGAATCCCGGTTTTATTGTTACAGGATAACGGCCAACGTTAATTACATGCATATGAATTTCACCTTGGTAATCTGCATCAACTATTTTAGCGCCAAGAATCACGATAGAATCAAATGCTTCTGGCTTAGGCTCGCGTTCTGCATTCATAACTGCTTGCTTAGATGTTACTACCCCTGATTTTTCAGCTGCCATAAGCATTAGGTTGTCAGCAAATTTAGCCTTAATGCCAGTAGGAATTAGCATATCTTCATGCGGCAGCAGTGTTTTTGCAGTAAAATCATTTGGCACAAAGAAATCAATGCCCGCCGAAAGGCTGGTACCTCGTACTGGTGTTTTTACGTTACGTACTTTTAGAATTTTCATTTTTGTATATATTTATTAAGAATTGTTACCGTTGTATTTAGGCCGTGCTTAAAATCAAGCAAGTTATCTACATTATAATATGTGTTATTAAGCCGCTGTATTTCGTTTAATCTTTCACTGTATGTATGCAAAGACCCAATCTGCATGGTAATCATACCAGGCATTATTATACCAAAATGAGATTTTAGCGCGCTGAATACATTAAGATAAAATACGGAGAACATAAATGCGTCATACGGAAGCAGCGTTAAGAAATTAGATGAGCGCATTTGCACAATCATTTCAAGCTTAGCCTCATGTATTATAAACTGAATTGTATTTGTGCAAAGTTTATCTATTTCATTATCATCGTATATCACTGCATTGTTGTTAATACAGAAGCAAGCTCTACGTGAAAACGGGTTATTTGTTAATTCTTTTATTATATGCTGTATACCACCATTCTTGTAAAAGTGTACGCCATAATTAGAATTAAATGTATTATGGTTTTCATCAATGCATTTTGCGTATTCATCAAAGTATTCTATTATTGATGTGTCCTTGCTATCTGCGTGTCTGTACCAGAAAAACATATTGGCAGCTTTTTCTATATCAAATATTGCGTCACATCTCGACATCATATTGTCTTCAACTGGACTGAACTTGAAGCTAAAACCTACAGCTTCTCTATAGCCTTTGAGGTCCACAGATGATTCATTTAAGAAACGTTTGTACACACCGTCCCATGTTTTGTTTGTTATTAAATCTACTATCGGATTCATACGCCTAAACTATATTTTACTGCACTAATAATGTATTCTACAGAATTGACTTGTGTGTTAACTTCTAAATAGAACTTATACAAATCTACGTAATTGCTTGTTTTGCACAGTAAATGTGCTCTATTTAGTGTGCTTATACCTTGATATTCGTAATCTTTGAGTGCATTTAACTGTTTTGGCCTAAACGCATCTTTCTGTTCGCCAATTATATCAAATGGCTCAAACGTTATAACCATATCATATCCGTAATTAAATGCATCCATTGCGTGCTGCCTTGCTACAAAATCAAGGTTGCACAAACGAATGATTTCAGCGTCAGTCAAATTGCTTTTATCTACATAATTATCAAGATAAAATATAGAATCTGTTATTGCCCTATCGACCAGATATATTGTGTTGCTCTTGTCATTAAATGCAGCGCATTCTTGGTCTATTTTCTTTGATATTATGCTCTCTTGCACTTCAAGATACAAATGCGGTGACTTACGCAGTTCATCTATAGATACGTGTATCTTTTCGCGCATAAGCTCATTTATGACTTTTACGCTATAGCCTTGAGCTTTTAAATGCTCAGCTATTTTATTCATTGTGGTTGTCTTACCAGAGTGACAACCACCAGAAAATGCTATTACTTTTGCCATTATATTATAACTATTAAAATTGGACAATTCGCTTCGTCAATGTGCTCGCATTGATATTTGAAATTGCGTATAATATCCATAGTATCAAATACAATAGGATTGCCATGTGCATTGAAGCTTGTGTTTACAAGGCATTTAGCATCACAAATATCATACACACGCGCAAGAAGTTTATACATAAACTCATCATTTGTATGTATTATTTGGGGGCGCCCTGTATATGTTTTTTTGCTAAGTGTCTTTTTATGCATTACGCCACCATATAACTCGCTATACACTTTTTTATATGAGTGTGTGCAAATCATATATTTATCGGAGCCTATTGTCCTATTAAGCTCATTTGAATCAAATAGTCTATATGCATTAAGGTCTGTGCATATTGGAGCACATGGCATAACTTCATTGCGGTTATTCATACGGTTGTTTATGGCCACGTTGCGTTTAGACGGAAGCATAAGCGTAGACGTGTTACATAATGCTCTAGGCCCAAATTCCATATTTCCTCTTACAATATTTATTATCTTATTGCTTGCAATATCTGAAGCAACTTTATCTATGAACTCGTCGGTCAGTGACGCTGTTTTATCTACAACAATAACGTTTTTATTATTTGAAAGGAGCTTTGTAATGTTATACATACGGCGCTTGCCCCAGCAAAGGTCACCAAAGTTAAATTGTTTATTTTCCAAATAAGCATATAAGCCTATTGCAGCTCCTTGGTCGCCAGCTAATGGCATAGCACAAAAATCGCCTTTGATGTGTGTAAGTATTGCGTTGTTAAGCTTTACATTATAAAAACATCCACCGACAACGCATATGTTATTCATTTCAAACATTGACGCTAGATTTTGCATTACGCATTCTATTGTTTGTTGAATGTAGTATGCAATAGCGCATCTAGCAGCATAGCTGTCTTTGCTAAAGGTATTTAGCGGCTTTAGAACTTCATCAAATTTTTTATACCAATATTCTCTACAGTTGCAAAGGCTTGTGTGGTCTATTATATCATCTGTTGCTGGAAGCGTTTTCTCTGTATTAGCTTCAATATTGCGCATAAAATAATTGACTGTCCTGCTAATGCAGGCAATTATATGTGCAATCGCTTTAGCATCAAAAACTTCATCTATATGTGCCTCGTATCCAAGAAATTTATACTCATCTTGGTTTTCTTTCATGCCTACATAAGCAGTAGCATATTGGTAAAATAGCCCTAATGATGTATCATAGCCGTATGCTCTATGAATCAATTCTGGTTCTGAATTGTGCTGCCTACGATATATAGAAAGAACTTCCTCATTTGTGCCAAAGCCATCGGCAACTATGCAGTAAAGTGGCTTATATTTATCTTGCTTTTTATTATAATCATAAAATGAATAAGCACTGTATGCGTGCGCGTCATGGTGTGTAAAAGCATTGTTTGTAACAAATATATTGCCTGGTTTGTATGACTCTAATTTTTCTATATCTTTTTTAGTCATATACTTACATTCATAAAGCGTGCTACTGCTTTCATGTTTTTGGTAGTCATTGAACCAGTGTGATATAACGATTGTGCAATGCTTCATCGCTTTAAAGCCGACGTTATGCTCAATTTCGTTAATAGCATCAATAGGAAATTGGCTATCAGCCTTTATTCCTGACAAGCGTTCTTGCTCATAGCCTATAACTTTCTGTTTGTCTTCTGTGTTGTCCACAAATATAGCAGAAGAGCCGTGGCCTAGTGTTAAAAGTAGGTAATTCATATTAATATAGTTTTTTAAATTTTACTCTGTAAAAGTAATGATTATTTATTACAGTTGGTGTTAATTTATGTTAAAATTACAAATATTAATTGTTAAATTGTGTTAAAGGATATTCCTGTTTTATTAGCTGGTTGCACCACCTAATTACACTGTAATAGTCTTCTTTAATAACACTTGATATAATGTTTGTTTGTAGGTTAGAAAACTTATTAGCTTTACAGTACGAGTATGCTAAGCCAAGGCTAGTCAAGTAATCATCATTATGCTCATTAAGCTCTATAGCTAAATTAGCAAAATGTATTGCTTTATCTAAATCTTGCTTTCCGTTTTTGCTTTTATATCTTGATACGTATTTAACTATGCATCCTTGTATAAAGCTTAAATGCGCTTTTACAGCAAATTCTACTGGCTGCATACTCATACTTTTATAGTGCGAGCCACCAATTTGTGTATCTAATGCTTTGCTCATATATTAAACTGCTTTTTATATTTATTGATTTTTGCTTTTATACTATCCATTAGTTCGCTTTGACTTCTGTTTTTACGTTTTAAAGCTGTGATAACGTCTTCATCATGAGTACATTTCATTATTAAATGATGAATTATGACGTGATTCTGTTGTCCTTGACGGTATAATCTAGCATTAAACTGCTGATACAGTTCTAATGACCACGTTTGCCCAAACCATATAATTATAGAGCCACCTGCTTGAAGATTAAGTCCATGGCCTGCTGATGCAGGATGAGCTAGCATGACTTGAACTTTGCTGGCATTCCAATCTGTTATATCTTCTGGTTTTTTAAGTTCACGCGGCTTATATGCTTTTAGGTGCTTCATAATTCTGTCTCTGTCATGTTGAAACGTCCAGGCTATTAACACTGATTTGCCATTAGCACTTTCAATAATCTCTTCTAGTGCTTTTAGCTTAATATCATGAATTTCATGAACATTTCTATTTTCATCGTAAACAGCGCCGTTAGCGAATTGCAAAAGCTTATTTGATAAAGCTGCAGCATTTACTACATTTATTTCTACTGGCTTTTCAGCATTTTCTACTGCGCTTTCTTGCTCCAAAAGCTCTAATACTTTTTCCTTTTCGAAGTCTTCATATTTCTTTTTAAGGTCATCAGGCAAATTAAGCTTAATGAAGTTGTCAGTCCTAAACGGCATTTGTAGATAGTCGTCTGCTTTCATGCTTATACATATATCAGATATTTTTTTATGTATTAATTTTTCTGAATCTTGTAATAGATTATATGAATAAACAATGTTACCGTTTGTTTTTCCAGGACGAAAATACATATTCCTATAGGCAGTTATAGTTTTGCCTAAACGGAGGCCTCTATCCATAAAATATATTTGCGGCCATAAGTCTATTAAGCCGTTAGGAGCAGGTGTACCAGTTAAACCAACAAAGCGCTTAAAATATGGTTGCGTTGCTTTTAATGATTTGAAGCGTTGTGATTTATAACTCTTAAAACTACTGAGCTCATCTATAACTACCATATCAAAAGGAAGCTTTGAGCCACCGTATAAAGCGCATAGCCAAGCAATATTATCTCTTGATATTATGTATATGTTTGCTTTCTTTTTTAATGCTGCGACGCGCTTTTGCTCATTGCCTATAATTTTAGAAAATGTAAGATGCCTAAGATGGTCCCAACATTCTGCCTCTTCTTGCCACACAGACTCAGCGACGCGTTTAGGAGCAATAACTAATGCAGTACTGATATCGCAATAATCATACATTAATTCATCTATCGCAGTTAATGTTGAAACAGTTTTGCCTAAGCCCATTTCTAGAAACACACCACAATGTGTATGGCTTATTATGTGTTCAACACATGCTATTTGATATGGGTGTAAGTCCGATTTATTCATATTATTTTACTTATGAAGTCTTTAACGCCTTGCACGCTATCTATAACTAGCACAGTAAAGCCTAGATTTCTTAGCTTATTGTGCATGTATAATTGAATTTTCCTAGGCTTTTCATTCGTTGTCTTCAATTCAACAAATGCTAATTTTGCACCTGGAAATAAGCATAGCCTATCTGGTAAGCCTAATATATGGTTGCATAAAAGTTTTATGCACATACCACCATTAAGCTTAACATATTCTACAAGCTTTCTTTCAACAAGCTTTTCACTGTCAATGCTCTTCATATTGGAAATATACATTTTGTGCGCGCTTTTTAGAAATTAGAAATTGCCTATAAATTTCTAATTGCTCTTTGCTTACAAATGTTAAAATATCTGTTTTTTCAAATTCTTTTTTATCTCCAAAAATGTATATTATTTTTTTAATGCGCAACATAAGCTGTATCTTTTTTTAACCAAATAGTATAAGACGGCTTATCCGCATAAAATACTACGCTTTTAACTGTATATTCTTTTTCATTAACTATTACTGTTTCACCAATATTAGGTTTTACGCCTAAATATAATTGCTTAAGTAGTTTACGTGAACCTAATTCTTTAAAGTCTATTATTGTCATTCTAGTTCGTCTTTTTTACGTTTATAATATTTTTGCTTTCCATAGAAATCAAAATTTCTCGTGGATGAAACAAATTCCCAATTATTAAGAGTGCGCAGCATATCATTTATTTCGCGCGTATTGTATCTCGACATATCAGTTTTATCTTTGCCAAGACACTCACACCATATTTCTGCTATACATACACAATCTCTTCTTACAGCACCATTTTTAGATAAAGGGTCATCTAGCCATGTACGGCGTTCATACAAATCCTTTTTGCTCCAATCTGTAGGAAGCAGTTTTTCCAGATATGCTTCTATTATACCAACGCGCTCATCTACTGATGAATGCTTTTGTTGCTCTGCGCTAGCATGTGATGATTCTTGCTCATTGAAATACAGCGTTTCACCATTATTATACATAACATAAGCTTCAGCCCATATCTGGTCTATTTCATATTGCGTTAAATCATCTGGTACTGATTTTGTAGCTTTTTCAGGGTGTATATCTATAGGATTGAATCGTCTATTTCCTGTGGGGTCTTTTAAGAAATCAGAGTTATTAGTAGAGCCGAAGAACACACATTGGCGCTTATATATTTCAACTGTTCTGCCATACGCTGGACGGAATTGGTCTTCGCATTTTGAAATAAATTGCTTAATACTTTCAGCTTCTGATTTCTTAAAAGCGGAAAGTTCTCCAATTTCAATTATCCATGCACCTTGCAGCTGCTCAAATGATTCTTTTCCTTGTACTGTTGAAAAAGTATCTGAAAACCATCTGTGGCCTAACTTTTTAATAAAAGTAGATTTGTATGTTCCTTGTGGGCCTACAATAATTGGCACCATATCATACTTAGTTCCTGGCACAATTACTCTAGCGACTGCAGCGCATAGAGATTTTCTCATAACAGAACGCGTATAAATATTGTCTTCTACGCCAAAATAATCAATAAGCAGAGTGTCGATTCTTTTTTTGCCATCCCACGTTAAACTTTTAAGATACTCAATTATAGGATGAAAGCTGTTGCGTTCGACCTCTAATGCTATTGAATCATCTATTTTTAAACTAGACGTTATGTTGTATACGCATTCTATATAATTTCTAATGCCAGAATAATCTAAATCTCGCATAGGTTCAGGCTCAGTACTATCTAGCTTTCTCCACGGACTGCTTCTTGTTACATACCGTCTAAAATCAAATTTATTTAGCGATAGTAAGCCTTTTAGAACTTGGTCATTTTGTAATATCAGATTTATATTAGCTGCAGAGTTGTCGTACTCACCTTTAGAATTAACAGTTAAATCTTCTGTCCAGGTATTATCGTAGTTCTCATCAACATCAATTGGCACTTCAAAATCTAATCTAGCTGAAGCAAATTTCTCATCTGCTATAGTATGCTTCGTTCGTTTATCATTCGACACAAAGTCTTCCATAGCTCTGGTGCTATTTTTGTCATCTTTGCCTTTATCTAAATGACCAAACTTGTGTATACGAACTATATCAAAAGCATTACAAAGTCTTCCACCAGCTGGATCTGTGCCGTGATGAGAGAAAGCAAATTTATCGTCATATACAACAACACCAGCTGCCGTAGAACCTTTTATATATGTAAACCTGCCATCAGTTGTCTCTTCATATACGTCAGATAAAAATGTATTTATTGCTTCTTGAACTGTATAAGCTCTGCAGAATATGCCTACAAGACCTTTTTTGCTGAGTGGGTCTTCTTGTTTTTCTATTTGAGAATGTATTGTGTCATCATATGTAGTTGATTTTGGCCATTCATTTATATCATGCCAATCATCATAGGTCGCAAGTACTTCATCGGCATCAAGAAATTCACCATCTTGCACTTCGAAATAATATTTTGAATCATATGATACTGATGGCCAAAACATCAATCTATTTATCTCAAAAGTAGATTGGTCAAACAAGTCTATGTTCATATCGCCAGCTATTCGTCTGGCTATTGGCTCATACTCTTCAGCAGTTACTTCTCTATTAAGAGGAATTATTAAACGGTGCCTTGGCTTATTTGGTGATGATTTATGCGTTGAATGTATAACAGCCGCACAGCTATATAGCATAGTAAAATCCCACCAAAAATTCTCATGCGAAAAATCTATATCCAAGGCAATAATTTGCTTGTACGATACTGCTTCTTTTTTTCGTCTGCCACCTAATAGATAGCCACCAACAAAGCCACCAACATCTTTTATTTTACCTTGCTCTTCTTTATTTGCTCTCATGAATTGAGCATAAGTTTCATTTGTTATGACTGGCTTCGACAGCTTTTCTACAATCTGGCTCCAATTAAGCTTTTTATTTTTCCATACTCTACTATTGCCACTTAAGCCTACAGCAATATCGAGCTTGCCATCATATTTCAAGTCCATACTTAATCTTTCATATAGAATTTTGCTACAAAACCTGCTGCATTAAGTGGCAAGTCTGAAGCCCAATCAGGTGCCATCGACATAATATGAATCATTTCATTGAGCTTGTTTTCTGCATTATGTTCTGGTATTTCTGCTATGGCTTCATCGTGAACGTGCATAGTAATACCAAAACCAGCTTTTTCTAGATTAAGCATAGCATAACCTATAAGGTCACGTGAAATAGCTTGCACTATATTCTCTGTTAGTTTTCCACCATAAGTGTCAACTTGACCCCAAGCTTTAGTTTCTTGGTTCATGCCTTCATAAAAGAGTGTGCTTACTGTCTTTCTACCAACTTTCTTTGACTTAAACACAGGATGATAATAATATAATGACCTGCCAGACGGAAGAGTTACAATCAAATAATCTCCGTTGCAGCTAAACTTAATATTTCTAGGTGTGCCAATAACTTCTCGCTGATATTTAACAGCTTCATGAGCACATTTTTCTATTTCACCCCACAATGCAACAATTTTTGTATTTGAACCACGCCACAGTTTTACTATATGCATCATTTCAGCGTCGCTCATGCCCATTTTATCACCGCCCATTCGCTTCATAGCTCCTAATGAGCCTTCATAACCTAATGCTAGTTCTGCATTTTTTGCTTTAGCTCTAAGTTCTGAGCCTTTAGTTATCGCTTCTATAGGTACGTTAAACATTCGTGAGCCAGCTGCTTCATAAATTTTGCCATCGCCTCTAAATACTTCCATGCGCCACTCTTCATCTGCTAACCATGAAACTACTCGTGCTTCAATAGCAGAGAAATCAGCAACGCAATACATCATGCCTTTTGGAGCTATAAATGTAGTTCGTACTAATTGTGAAAGAACATCAGATACATCTCCATATAGCATTTCTACAGTATCCCAATCGCGCTTTCGTATAAGTTCGCGTGGCGTTTCTAAGTCATCAAAGTGATTTTTAGACAAATTCTGTAATTGCACTAAGCGACCAGCCCAGCGTCCAGTTCTATTAGCACCGTAAAATTGAAACGTTCCTCTGACTCTATCATCCGCCATTGCACAGTTTATCATTGTATAATACTTTTTAACAGATGAACGACCTAGCTTTTGCCTATTTTCTAAGACTGTTACCAATTCTTTGTCTAAATGAACTGCATCAAGCTTTAGCAACATCTTTATAGCATCAGCAGCCATAGACTGATTTTCGCAATCGTAGAACTGCCCGTTAGCTGTTGCTAAATACTTTTTATCATTTTCGCTCAAGCAGTCATTTACAAATTTTGCTTTATAGATTCCATACCACTTTTTAAGTTGCGCGACAGAGTTAGGATTTTCTAAGCAAGTAATGTTTTTACTTTGCTGCATCAACATTTCAGTATAAACAGCATCAACATCAATTGCTGCTTTGGCTAATTCTTTATCTATTAATATGCCTCTATCGTTTATAGCCTGGTCTAATATATAAAGCTGCCTCTCAAATTCAGGAATTTCATATTGCTCAAGAAGTCTATAAATTTCACGCTCTGAAAGCACATCATATTTATTATATTCTTTATATAATTCCCATTTATCTGGTGCGTCGCATGGATAATTGCGTGTTCGCATTCCATTTGCTTTTGTTGGTTTGCATGGGCATGAAAAATACCGTATAAGTGCTTTTCCTGTATCAAGCTTTTTGTCTTTTAAATCAAGAACTTTTGAAACTTGGTCTAGGCCCAAAGGTAGTCCACAATATGCTGACTTTACCAATGTGCAATACCAGTTTTTTACTGGTGTATCATAGCCTATTCTCTTAAATGAGTTGCGCTCAAATACAGCATTGTGGGCATGCTTTCGTACTGCAGCATCAAACAGTGCATCCTCAAATTCATCTGGCAGCTCTTCACCTTGTGCTAGGTCAATAACATTAACTGGCCCGTCATCAATCGCATAGCCTACTATCAATATTTCAAAATCAGGTGATTCTATATATTTATACGCACCACACGATTTAATATCGACAGACGAGTATGTTTCAATATCGATAAATAAATCTTTCACTTTAATTAGTATTTAAGTTATAATAGCAAGCGAGGTGGGAATCGAACCCACGTTCACCGACTAGCCGTAGTTTAACAGCTTCTCGCTTTAACCAGCTTAATTACATAAGCTCATCGTCCCATGCGTTTTCACCACCAAAGTCTTCATCTGCTGTTGAACCACCAGAAAGTGGTTCACCGTCGTCCAGTTTCTGAAGATTATTTAAACCAGCGGCAATACCTTTTGAATTAACGTTAAAGGCATAGAAGTTTATAGATGCACGCCCATAGCAGCCGGAGTAGAACTCATCTTGGCTCATTATAGGATTGAGCTCTTTGTCAACTATTGTCGGCTTACGCACTGAACTTGCGTTAATAAACATCATGCCTTCATATGCCGGGTCATCGCTGCGCTCTTCGTCTCCGTCACGAAGTGGCATTTTAAGAGTTGACGGAATTTTACCATTTTTATCAGCTATTTTTGCTTTACCAGCAATCTTTGCGGCTTCTATAGCCTTTTTAACTTTGTCGAGCGTTTTTGTATCAGATTTAGGAATGAGAACACACACTGAATATTTAGGGGTGTCTCCATCGTTCATAGTCTGAGGTTCAAATACACTTGCGTAACAGAAACGCACTTTTCCTGTAATAACTTTTGTTGAATTTTCCATTTTTTTTTAATTTATTTAGTGTTATTTGTATTATGCTCTAGTACTGAATAACATTGAGCTGTAATTGCTGTTATTTTTTCTTTTTCTGCTTTCGGTAATTTATCAAATTCTACAGGAACACCGTTTTTAAGTATGCCACATTTAATTTTACCTAAAGCTGCATTATACTTTATGCGAACTTCATAAATAATGTTATACTTCATTGCCACCAAAATCTATTTGTGCCTGTTGAACACCTATAGCTGGGTGCTTGTCTTGTATTGAAACAAATGTAGGACTGCCTTGTGTTGTTATAACTACGTCTTTAAGCTTTTCAAGAAATTTCTTTTTTCCTACACGCTTTTCGATATCAGTTATGCCTTTAATCTTAGTAGTTGTAACATCAGTTTCATCTAGCTCAGGAAACTTTTCAAATATTGTTTCGAGTGCTTTGTCTTCATCAGACCATTTGCGTCTGCTGCGCCCTTCAATGAGCTTTAATCCGGGCCATTGTTTGTTATCATTTAATGTTTTTTTCTTAGCGTATTCAGCAACTGAATTGGCCCACTCTACTAGTTTAGGAGCTCGCTTAACTATATCAGCTATCTCATCATCAGAAAGCAACTTCGGCTCAGCAAAATCGTGCTTTGCTATTTCAAACTGTTGCTCATAAAGTTTCTTACACTGGTTACGAACAGCACAAAATCTACACCAATCTCCAGCATTGAGCTCACCTTCTCCATGAAAAGCCATATCTGCTATTGGTTTAAGCTCTTCATCAGCCCAGTTTACAAGTTCATTTACTGAAATTTGCCAACTTGAAATATTGTCTATTCGAGGCTGAACTATCGTCATTCTTATTTCGCTAATATCATACATAGTATCATATTTGCGAAGTGCGCCCAAGGCATACAGCATCAATTGCTTATTATAGTCTGCGTATACAGGAATGCCTTTTCCGTATTTCAAATCTATAATTTCCATAAGGCCATCGCTTATAATAACACAATCAGCTGTGCCGAAGCTTTCTGGTACGTATTCAGTCAGGTCTAATTTCTGCTCAATCTCTATAATAGTATACTCATCGCTGCTTTTTGCATCTGTGAATTGGTCTTCGCAATAGTTAGTATAAGTAGGAATAACGTCTAACATCTCGTCGTTAAATAAATCGCACGCCATTATTTCCTCTAACATTGCTTCGAACTCTTGCTCAGTTATATCTTCTAAAGCGTCTTTCCTAAGATATAACTCTGCTAATTCATGTGCGCATGTGCCTTCAGCAGCATATTGAGAAGTTTCTTTTTCGCCATACTCGTCCTCCAATTTAGCGGAAGGAGGACAATTTAGCCATCTAGACGCTCCAGATGCAGAAAGCAATGCATGCGCTCTTTTGCTGTGCTTTTGCATATTATTCGGTTGCATATATGTTACGGGTTATATTACTTTTAATAACAGCCGTAACGCTTGATACGCTGTGCGTTTTTATATATTCTGCTATAACATGCGCTCCTTTGCAAAGCATGCTATAATATTCTGGCTCTCTCATTCTAAAGCGATGTGATGCTTTTTGCATTCTTTTCTTTGCAGTTTTCATATTAAAGCTCTGTTAAAAAGTTATACATTTCCTCATACTTAGCCGGGTCAAGTTTTGTTACAGATGGAGCACCTAGCTCTTCTAGTTTGGCTTTAATAGCGGCTCTATGGTCTACTACTTTTTCTGCTAAAACTTTACGCACCTGGTCTATTTTAATATTAGATGAACTGGCTTGTGCTGCTTTTGCTGGTGCTACCTGTGGCTTTACCTCTGTAGCTGCTTTTTCAACTTTAACGCTAGGTACTTGTGCTTTCGGTTCATTAGCTGCCGCATTGCTTGATGAATTAAACAAGCTGCTAAAAAATGTTTTTACATTTTCTGAAAAATCAATGCTAACATTGATAGAAACTTTAATTGTGTCCATAATGTGATTTATTTTTGTGAATTAGTATATGTTGTTACAAGGTCTGTAATATGTATTATAAACTCATCTAACGTCATTACTGGCGTGGACAATTCTTGTTTAATCAATTCATTGTTTTTATATAATGAAAGCCACACACCATTATATCCCAATTTGACTTTATAGCTGCCACTTATGAATGTTAAGCAACCGTCTTCTGCTCTGCTTTTCCAGCCGTCTATAGAAAATAGGTCACTTACAAATACGCCGGCTAAATTAGCTAAAGCTTGAAGCTGGTCTGTGTTGATTTTTGCTTCGCCTTTAAGCACTCTATCGAGAGCTAGTTTCTTATATCTAATATCTGGAAATAAGGCTTCAGCAACATCATTAGCATCTAATTTGTAATGTTTAATTACTTCATTAATGTTAAATTCTTGTGCCATATATTATAACGTTTTGCTTTTAATTTCACGCTGTAAAATTAATGAAAATAAATCATATGAAGTGTTAAAATTTGTTAAAAATTTAAGCATCAATTGTTAAAAAATGTAACTCATTGATACTCAACGATAAACAATAATAAACAATGTAAACAATACTTTGTTTCTACGTAACTTATTGACTTTCAATCGCTTAGAGCTAAATAAACAAAGTAAACAAAAAAACTCTAGGACACTTGAAATTTTTTTATATAAGTATTTTTTAGTTTATATAGGTAAATTACTCATATAAAGAGAATAATACTTATATAAAACGGTTTATATTAGAGGGGCCGGGAATCGCAACTTTGTTTCTCCTCCGATATAGAATTGAA
>NFZD01016440.1_pt1 | contig 21439 bp, 27 predicted proteins | sample 1095381 | NCBI WGS metagenome assembly NFZD01 (sample SAMN03609891, study PRJNA323583) | gut metagenome | isolation source: feces | host: Rattus norvegicus | place: Denmark: Riget | collected 2013 | reverse complement strand
GCGTTTCAGCTTCATTGATTTCTAATGAAATCAACTCATCAAGGTTTTTCAAACCTCTATATTTAACACTATCTCTAGCGTTTTTTAATTGTTCTAGTCTTTCTTTTATTCCGTTATATTCGTACATGTTTTTTACCTTTCCTTTCTACATAACTACTATGTTAATCAATCCGCAATCAAAATCAACTTTCGCCATTACTCTAGCCATTTCTTTATCGATTCCAGCTTTTACATATTCTTTAACTTGAGCGTTGATTGCTTTTCTCTTTGCTGCCTTGTATGCTTTTTCATATCTTTCTTGCGCTTCTATCATTTCAATTCCTCTTTGATTTATATATACCTTTTTCATGTTTTTTATTCCTCCCTTTACCTTACAACTATATTATACACGTTTGACGTTTATTTGTCAATGTAAAATATATATTTTATGTATACTTTTTCATTTTTTACGTTTATTTTTTTATTTTATAAATATATTTAATTGTTCTGATTTAACATTTATATATGGTATGCGTTTATTTTTATATTTATTAAATTGACTTTTTTATTTTTTGAATGTATCATAAATATGAGGTGATAACAATGATTAACAAATTAAAAGCACTATATATAAAAAAAGGAATGACGCAAAAAGAAATAGCTTCTGTATTTGATATGTCGCCCGCAGGTTTTAATAATAAAATAAGATCATGCGAAACACGTTTTAATTTAAAAGACGCTATTATTTTTGCTGAAAAATGCGGTTTGCGAATCGCTTTTATAGATGAGGATAATAATATAGTTGAAGTCCTTTCTAAAGATGATTTACCAAAATAAAAACGCTCGTTTGAGCGTTTTTTTTATCCTAGCTTAAATTCTACAAGTTTATCATCTTTAGCAATATATGCACCATTTGATAATTGATAGAAACTTTGCCCTAGTTCATTTTTTACGATTGCAACAACTCTAAAGATAGCGCCGTTTGGTTCTCGCTTAACAACGTTGTCGTTTTCATAATGCGGTGTTCTTCTCAACCTTACTTGACCTTTATAAATAACTTTCAAAACACCGTCAATAACTAAATGCTCGTCCTCTTCTTTTTCTTCGCTTTCTGTTTTTTGCTCATTTTCTTCGATTTGAGCGTCGTTTTGATTTTCGGGTGTTGTTGTTTCTTCTTGCTCAATTTTGCTTTCTTGTGTTTCTTCTGTAGCGTTCTCATTAAGCATTTTCATTTCTTCCTCTGTTGGATCATCAATCTCAACATCAATCGCACAAATACGATCAATAATATCTTGTTTTGAGCCTGATACATCTAAACTCATGTCTTTCGCTAATTTTTTGACATCATTGTATTTCATGCTTTCAATATCTTTGCGATCTAATTTTGCTTGCATTTTGTTTTTCCTCCTATTTTGATTTACTATTGACGATTTTTTGAATCGCATTATAGTTATATCCAGCTTTTTCAAGTGCTGTTTTTCTCGCTGAACCATTTCCCCATTTACCAGCGATGACCTCTTTCGCAATTTCTTCGTTGCTTTTTTTTGCCCTTGAATTAACGATTGATTGTACCTCATTATAGCGTGTTCCTAGAACTACTTTTCTTGTGTCGCCGTTTCCGTATTTTCCGTTTAAAACTTCATTTGCTAAAGTGTTAGCACTTGCGGTCGCGATATGGTTAATCATGTCTTGAACTTCGCTATAACGTGTTCCTAATTTATTTTTTCTTGTGTCGCCGTTTCCGTATTCACCTTTTAATGTTTTAACAACCAATTCTAATGTTGTTCCGCTAGGTGATGTTTGTGTTGTTGGATTTGCAACCTCATTATTTAAAGATGAAAACCCGTTTAATTTTTTCTCTTTGATTGCTTTTGCATAATCAAAATAAGAAATGTTCTTATCAAATCTTTTGCCATTTAATTTATATTCTGATGTATATTGATGTAGGTTATAAGAACCTGATTTGTCGCTTTGCAAGTTTCCGTTGTTTGAACCCCAATTTGCAACCCAAAGATCATAAGAACGTGACATATTTTTTAATTGCGAATAAAACCACGATTCGGACGCATAAACACCTACATAATACCCTTTGCTTTCTAAATACTTACAGAAGTTCTCACAAATGGCACATAGTACGGCATTTGTAGGCATACCATGTTTCTTTTTATAAAGGTCTGCGTCCTCCATATCAATGAAGATAGGATATTCAAACGTTTTTCCTTTGATTGCTTCTAAACATACTTTGGCTTCTGTCGTTCCCTCTGCTGCACTTAATGCATAAGAGTACCAATAAGCACCGACTTTTAAGCCTGCTGCTTTTGCTGCTGCATAGTATGTTTCAAAATTCTTGTCTTTTTGAGAAATGCTTGATCCATAGCCTGCACGCAAGATAACAAAGTCATGCCCTGCTTTTTTGATTGCGTTAAAATCAACCGTACCATTATGAACACTTAAATCTAATCCATATTCTTTCATTTCTTTATCCTCCTAATGTTCTTCCTGATCTTTATTTTCTTTTACGTTTTTAGGCGTTTCATACGTTAATGCCTGTGGGCTGTCTGTTACTCCTGCTGTTGTTGGATCGTTGAACGCACACCATGCTGACCATACAACAGAACATAACAAGAACGGGTTCATCACTACTCCGGCAACCAATTCGCCCACACCTTGCCATGTTGTTAAATCTGACGGGTTCATGTTGTAATATCCTAACGCTGTTAATACGGCAGCGCCCGCAACCTGTACCCAAAACAACGGGTTTTTCATTCTTACTTTTACATTGACATTCATTGCTTTATCCTCCTATTTCTTCTCTTGCTAATTTGTCAAATCTATTTAATCTTTCGTGCGCTAACCTTGCGGCTTCCTCCGCTTTAGTTGCTTTATCACGAATTTCACCTAAATCATGTCTAAAGTCTTTAATTTCACTTTTTAACTCTTTAATTTCACGTGAAATAGTATTCACATTTGTTGAAATTTCGGTTAATTGTTTTGTCTGATCCGCGATTTCTTCTTTAGAATCTTTATTCGTATTTCTTAATAGCGCCACAAATGATATAGCGGCACTAATCAGCGCGATAACAACCGTCATTTCTTGTCCTGTCATATATTACCTCCTATATCATTTTCATAAGCTGCGTCAATCTTCTTTTGCACGGCTTCGTGGTACTCTCTCATTTCCTTTTTGATTTCTTCTTCAATTTCCGATTGTTCGATGACGATTGCTTGTTTATAAACAAGTTCGGATAACTCATTTATAACTCTACAAAGATCATCAACTGTTTTAAGAAGCATATTCAACGCCCGTGATTTCTTTGAACTCGTCGGCTGTTATTCCTTTTGTTGGTTTAACTTTGTTTACCTTTACCCAGCCTTTTAAAGTTTCAATAGAAACGAAATTCATTTCATATTTTGTTTTTAACGTTTTATACATTTCGCTATGTTCCATTTTTTAATCAACTCCAATCATTGCGATAGATAATTCTAAATCAGAAATAGACTGCATAATTGTTTGTGTACTAGGCAATTCTAAAGACGCCTGCTGTTGTTCATATTCTTCTTTTGTCATCTGACATTCTTCACATTCCCAATACTCAATAGGTATTGCGGTGTCGCCCATTTCAACGGCTTTTTGTTTTTTTACGATGTTACGTCTTACATAAACCATGTACGGGCTTGACGTGATGTCTAGCGTTTTCGGTTCTGTGTCGCTCTCTACTTTTTTCCATTCCATGCTTTTTATGCTCCTTTCTTGCGTGGTATGAGATTTTTGCTTTTAGCCTTTTAATGTTGACTTTAGGCTTTATATATCTGACATATACATTGTAAGTATCTGTATTGTCGATATATCCCATGTATGAGATCATCGAGGTTGCGTCATGCCATGAAACATGTTCTTTCCTGCTTATATTGTTCGCTTTTCTTGTCGCTCGTAACATGATTGATTTTCTCAAACATGTTCGATTTCTATGAAATACAAAACCCATAAAATCAAGCGGACGCCCCGTGTATCTCTTTTTCTTTCTTGAATAATATTCAAACCTGAATACCTGATGATTGTATTTCATCTTTAGGTTTAAACGATTATTTAAATAACTTTCTATGGCGTTTACGGCTTTGTGGAGTTCCTTTTTATTTGCTCCAAAAAGTACCATATCGTCCATATATCGCACGTAATATTTAACATGCAATTGCTGTTTTACAAAGTAGTCCAAAGGCTGCAATAACCAATTTCCAAACCAACCTGACGTATAAAATCCAAGTGGCAACCCCGTTTTGATGTAAGCGTCTTTATCTTCTAATTCTTCGATAAAGATTGTTTTATCAACATGCACATCGATAATACGATCAAGTATTTCTAATAAACAAACGTCTTGAATTTTCATAGAAAGCCATTGTTTCAACACATGATGATCTACCGATTCATAAAAATGTCTAATATCTAATTTTGCACAATATTTTGTGTTTTTCGGATCGTTCCTCAACCATTTTTCTATGGTTCTCTTGCCACTATGAGCGCCACGTTTTGGAATGCTGCCATAAACATGCATATATGTGCTTTTCATGATATACGGTACAAGCTGCCGCATAATTGCATGATGTATCACCTGATCGTATTGATAGTGTGGCTTTTCGATGTTTCTTTTCTTTCTGCTCGTTCCCTCGTTAATGACTTCGTGTGATGATTTTCTAGGAACGTAGCCTTTTGTCTTGTCATTCGGTATTGTTTCCGTCAATGTTCTTTTTACAACCTCCACATGGTAATCAATGTTGTTCAATATCCTTTTCACATCGTTTCGGTTTCTTTTTCCTTTGCTTGCTTCATAAAATGCAACTTTTATATTGTCGTCGGTTATTATATCTTTCCAAATATTCCTAACCGTTTTCATACTTTCTTATCACCTCATGGCTGTTCATAACCACTACCAAGCCATGCCTTTAGCGGTTTAATTTCAACTCAATAGACATATTTCAACGCCCAGCGGTTTAGGAAAACAAAACGCATTTTTATTTCAAATTAAGATAAGAAGCGACGCGGCGATGTTCGTGTTCGCGTTCGTGAAAGTGTTGTTCAAGTTCACATACAAAGCACCACAATTCAAGCCATTCTCACGGTTACCGCCGAAAATGGCGCCGACTTTCGCGTTTTGAATCCCCTCAATTATTTTTTTATTTTATTTCTTTCTCTGCGGGGGAGGAAAAATCCCCCACACCCCCTCACAAGCTACGCTTGTAAAGGTTCTTCACAAGAAAGCGACGCGGCGAGGTACGTGGACGCGTGGGTGAAAGCGCTGCTCAAAGACACAGACAAAGCACCACAAGACAAGCCATTCCCACGGGAACCGCCGAAAAGGGCGTATCCAACAATAGCGTCATTCCACCATGCATAATCACATAGATATGTGCTTGATGATCCACCTACTAAACAAGGGATACGCCCAAAATGACTATTTAAAGTATTTTTTACATATCCTCCTGTATTACCAACCCAGCGAACGCCTGTGTCGATATATCCTGATCCGTCATTGTTATATGGTGGTGTCATTTTTACTTTTACCTTTCCGCGATCGCAAATATAACCTCTTAAACGGATCCAATAATTACCCCACCAATTTTCACAATGAAAAACTTTGACAGCTTGCGTCTGTGTGCTGTAACCGTAGAATTGCCCTTTATCGTTCAATTGACCTGTTGTCAAGTATTCCTCGCTTTGGCAATTCCCGTTTCCGAAAGCTGTTTGTGCGTCGTCGCTTTTTGAAATTAAAGTCAATAGCCCTTTCATTAGATTAACCATGTTCCATGTTATAGTGGACCATAATTCACCATTTGCGGTTGCTCTTTGTAACTCTGTTGCTCCATTTTGATTTGCTGTTACTGTCAAACCTGAAAGAGAACGTAATCTTGTACCGTCTGAATAACCCTCAAACATTGGAAAATAACGATATTTCATGATTGATCCGTCGGCTCTTTGGTGGCAATATGCGTGATATGTTTCGTCATACTGTTCCTCACAAAAAACATGATATTCATAATTTCCGATTTCATATTGAGAATACCAAACTGTCGGCATTGCTGACATTGCGTTACCCTGATATGCTGTGTTTGCTACGTCTGACGCTGTGCCGTCCTCTCTCAATGAATAATCGTTAGGATTGAGTTTATAGTCAACTGTACCGTCAAATTTGAGCATACAAGGGAAATTGTCTTTAATAAACCATAAGTCGCCCCATGATCCAAAATCAAAAGTTCCTGTTGCATAATTCATTGAAGCAGGTAAAAAATCAACTGCGTCATAGATATAAGCAATTCTTGTTTTAGGGTTGCTGTCATTCTTATTGACTTTATAACCGTATCTTTTCGGTTTGAAATAATCACTATCACCAATTTCAGCTAATAAGGCTTTTGTATTGGCGTGTGTTGCGTCCAAAGTTTCTTTATCAGCAACAAATATTCTATTTCCCATTTGTTATAGTTCCTCCTTAATCAATTTCTTCTAAAAAGATAATTCCATTCGCGACGCCCAAACGATAGGCGACATTCGTTGATTCATCAACCATAGTATTTTGTTCAATGACAATACCGTTACATGCATTTGCTGCGGCTGTTGCGCTTGACGCTGCATTTTGTGCCTTTGTCGCTGCGGTATTGGCTGCGGCGGTCGCACCTGATATATTGTCTTTGAACTGTACGACTTCGTTGTATTTTTCTAATACGTCGTCTTGAATTTCTTTAAAATATGGTGTGCTTACGGCTGCTGGCAATTCATCAAATACATGTATACCGTCACCAATTTTTAAAATGTATAATTTTTCAGGCGTAATTGAAACGCCCCATTCATTCACTTCTAAAATTCTTCCTGAATCCGTCCATTGCTGGGCTGTTCCTGTTTTTGGTTTGATTGTTGCTGTTGACATGCTTTATCACCTCTTTTTTCTATATTGAATACGGATTGCCACAATCTATATCAATCGTATCTACTGACATTGGCGTCCCTCCGTCAATCGTAATATAATCTATAGATGTCGGCGTCCCTCCGTCTGCGCTCACATACAGCAAGTTATATTGTTCTTCGATTTGATCTGCTAATCTTTGTACCTCGTCGAGAATTTGTTTAGACGCTTCTAATGAAGCATTTTCTATCTTTTCATTTACTGATTGCTCTGCTCTTAATACTTCCTCTTTTGCGTCTGTTACAATGTCTGTATCTTGTGCGACCATCTGATACATATTTGTAACTTGCGCCGTTGTCTGTTCGAGTAGTGCTTGATTATATAGTGCGTTTTCACCACGCTCGATAATAACCAATGCGTCGGAGGTTGCTTTTTCAATGTTTTCTATAGCTTGTGATGATGTGTTTTGTAATTGTGCGTCACGCTTGATTCTTTCGGATTCCGCATTTATTCGTTCATCTTCATTTTGCTTTCTTATTTTTTCAGCTTCGATACGTTCTTTTTCTGCTTGTACTCTGATAGCTTCCTGCTCCGCAGTTTGCGCAATCCAAGCGTCTAACATATTCATTTCATTACTTGACATAATCGTTGAATCATCATACATTGACGGTTCAATCTCAATCGTGAATGAAGCTGACGACAATATTTGCGTATTATCTGCGGTCTTGATGTTAATATCTGCGGTTGCTGTTCCTGACGCAGCTAACATTTGGTTTGTTAAATCAACAACGACAACATTGTTTTCGCTATAACATTGATTATAAACATATTTCCCGTCGGGCTTTTTAATGTTGATAATCAAGACACAATCTAACGGTATTTCGTACGGTACACCATTATTTAATAATGTAACGCGAATTTGTCTTGTGTTCTTGTCGTTTTGTTTTGCTGATACAAGATATTCTTTTGTTTCACCGTACAAATCAATAGAAATTTCTGTTATTAACTTATCAATCATTTTTACTCACCGCCCTCTAATTTTGATAATCTTTGTTCTATACTTTGCTTAAATATTTCAAATTCTTCTCTTGTTACACTTTCGCTCGGATCATTGCTTGTTGCAGCAATCGCCGACGCACTCACGATATTTTTGGCAGCTTCTATCGCTTCTTGCTTCGTGATTTCCTGTGCCGTTTTTTGAATTTGTGAAAATGTTTTCTTTGCCGTTGATAATTCAACTGAATTTTTTTTCGGCTCTTTTGGGTACTCAACGATTTTCACGATTCTTTGTTTTGTTTTGATTCTGTTGTTTTTTGATATGAGCGTTACGACATCGCCCAAATCAAAATCAATAATGTTATACATATCGCTTTGTGCGGCTAAATCCTTGATTTCAACCGCATACGCTTCAACAGGTCTTGACGATTCCTCAACTTTTGCGGTTGCGTCCTCTATCAATGATTCGGTATTTGTGTATCTTTCATCTTTCCAAATACGCGTTATTTTTTTTGATGTGTAATTGAAATTTTCGATATAGTTTTTTCCGTTGACACTGATTTCTAGTCCGTCTTTACCGATAGGAATAATCACATTAAAGAAATCGTATGTTGTTTTTGTTCTTGATAGTTTTTTTAGATTCAAGCCCTCCATGATATACGTTCCTTTATCATTTCCTAGCTGTTCATAAATATCAATTATCTTGTTAATTGAATCTATATCTATTTCAACGCGATATGTAGAAATACATTCTTTGACAAGTTCCCATGCCGTGCATGATTCACTTTTTTCTATTGTTCTTTTTTTAGTAACTGAACAAATACCAACCGACCAGCCTGTATCACTTAAAACTTCTGTTAAACAAGCTGTGATTGTTTTTTCCGTGCTTTTATATCCATAGATAAATTGTTTTGATTCCAATTCTTCTATGTTCAGTTGTGCAATATAACTGTTTATTTCTTCACCGTCTGCAACGGACTTAATCACATATTCATCTTTTTTTGTCCTGATGTAATATTCATTTTTTAAGTCTGCTACGTGACTTCCCTTTCTAGGGTATTTAAAACTTATTTTTTTATCGCCATATTCCAAAGTTCTTTCGATACAAAGATCGGTTACATCATCTATCAACGCAACACGTTTTTTAAGATCATTAAATACCTGTAACATTTAAAACCACATCGGCTTATATCTGATCATCATTTGTGCGTTTGCGTCTGACATGCTAATTGTCTGATGTCTTGTGATATACGGGAACTCCCACATGTCCACTTTAGAAAAGGCATTTTCGTTGTTTACTGTTACAATTCCAAGCAATGAATCTATAATCAGAATTTCATTTGCTTTCATGGTTTCTATTAAAATATCATCTTCCCCAAAACCACTTATCACTAAATTCGTTAAAGCAGCTTTTGCGGTTATTTCGATAACACAAGGGGTATCTCTAGCACCAACAAGGTCTATTTCTGTTGCATGTGTACCTGCAATGTTTATCTTCACATCGTCATCATACATATACCCTTTAAAATTGAGTTCAAGTGTGACTTTGCTCAAGTCTGATGTTGGGGTAACGCTAGGATCACTTTCCAAGAATCCTTTATATTTTCCTTTGTACCCGTCCAATTCCAAATCAACGCTACCTTGAATAAGATTTAAAAATTCAGCAATGGTACGATTTACCATATTTCTATTTTTCGCTTTAAAATACAGTTTCAATTTGAGTTTGCTAAAACCGACCGATGTTTCGTATTCTGTAGGTTGCTTTTGCCCTGCAATCCATTCGGCGTCGGTCGATCTGCTTGCAGGCTGAAAGGTAACATTTAATTGTCGGGCTTTATATTTCCTGATGTCTACTGAATTAACTTTCATTTTATCTTACTCCCTCATATTCCTCTGCCATAATCTGACTTACTTTAACCGCTGTTGCGTTTGCGACTTCTTCGTTTCCGATATAAGTATTTGCAACAACTTTGTAATAAGTGTGTATCTGAATTTGACCTATTTTCTTATCAAGGATATTTGATAATTCGTTGTAGAAATATTTCAAAGGTAAAATTGCTTCGTCACCAGCTTCGCCACCACCTAATAATGTATTGCCATTCATTCCGAATAAAGTCGGATTTGTCATAATACCACCTTGTGCGTACCATTGGACACTGAATTTTGGAACTTTTGGAGGTACTAAACTAAATCCACCCGTTATTTTTAAATGCGGCATTTTTAATTTTGGAAGCGACCAGCTAAAATTGAATACTCTTTTAATGGAATTAACCAAAGATGAAATCGTATTCTTTGCAGCTGTTATCGGTGACGTCATGGCGTTTTTAATACTGTTAAATACACTTGATACAGTTGATTTTGCCGAATTGACCGCACTTGAGATCGTTGATTTTATACCATTGAAAACACTTGAAACAGTTGATTTTGCCGAATTGATTGGTGTTGCAATTGCTGATTTAATACTTTTGAACACATTTGCTACAATTGATTTTGCCGAATTGATTGGTGTTGCAATTGCATTCTTAATTGCATTAAAAACAGTTGTTATAGTTGACTTAACCGCATTGATAACTGTTGTAATTGCTGACTTTATACCATTAAAAACGGTTGAAACGGTTGTTTTTATCGCGTTCAAAATAGTTGTAAGTGTTGTTTTAATTGCATTAAAAACAGTTGAAATATTCGTTTTTATGTTATTTATAACATTTGAAACAGTTGTTTTGATTGCATTAAATATCGTTGTAAACGTTGTTTTTATCGCATTTAAAACTGTTGTAAGCGTTGTTTTAACCGCGTTGATTGCAGTTGAAACGGTTGTTTTTATCGCATTAAATGCGCTTGTTATTGTTGTTTTGCAATTTTCCCAAATAAATTGGAATGGTAATGTAATAAGCGTAAATGCTCCTTTGATAAGTTCAACAATAAACATAATACCAACTTGAACAACGCTTTTTATCGTGTTCCATGCACTTGTTATTGTGGTTGAAATACTCGTCCATATATTCGATATTGACGTTTTGACATTTTCAAACCACGTCGTAACCGTTGTAGCAACGTTTGCAACCGTTGTTTTGATCCATTCAAACAACCCGCTAACCATGTTTCTAAACCATTCGCAATTATTGTATAGAAGCACTATTGCGGTCACAACCGCTGTAATAGCAATAACAACTTTTGCAAGTGGATTCATATTCATAATTGCGTTAAACGCTCCTTGCGCTGCTGTAGCTAACTTTGTCGCGGCTGTTTCTGCGTTTTTTGCTATTGTGTGCGCAATCGTTGTTGTTTTAGCGATTATCTTTTGTGCTGTTTCGCCTTGTAATGCTACTTTAGCGGCTGTTATTCCACTTCTAAAACTTTTATACGCTTTAATAGCTGTACTCACACCACTTGATAATTTGCTAACTGCTAAAGCAGCGGGAGCAAGCGCTGCAACAAATAATGTCGCTGTTCCGATGACGGTTTTTGTGTCCTCGTCGAGATCGTTGAACCATGCTGTTAAATCTTTCACTTTTGTAACAACTGTATCTATAGCAGGCTGTGCAGCTGTTAATAAAGTTGTTCCGAAATCGATTGCGGTATTTTTAACCTGATTCCACATGATTTTTAATTTCATTGAGTTTGTTTGCATTTTTTTAAACGCGTCATCTGTTGCACCTGTTGAATTGTTCATTTGACCTAATGTTTTATTGAAGCCGTCTGCACCGTCTGACAATAAGACAAGTCCTGCTTTTGCTGCTTCACTACTAGAGAACATATCACTTAATGATAAATTGTTTTCTTTTGCTGCACCGTCGAGGATTTCTAAAACATCACCTAATGAATGACCGTCCTCCATAAGTTGCTTAAACGATTTACCTGTTTTTTCTCTTAAGACTTTATCTGCAACACTTCCTGTTTTTCCTAACTCATTCAACATAGAGTTTAAATATGTCGTTGATTCAGCTGTTGCGATACCGTTTGCGGTTAATTTGACATAAGATGTTGTCACCTGATCCAATGCAACACTATTTGCGTTTGCGGTAGGAATGACCTTACCCATAGATGACGCTAACTCGCCAACGGTTGTTTTGCCTAGATTCTGTGTCATGATCAACTGATCGCTTACTTTTGTGACGTCCTCTGCTTCTAGGTGATAAGCGTTCATGATTGTTGTTAATATATCCAACGATTGAGAAGATTCGGCAAAACCTGCGGTTGCTAGTTTTGTACTCTGTCTTACAAAATTGACCGCGTCGGCTGTGCTTTGTCCTGCTGAAATAGCACTATAAACATCTTCGGCGATGTCACCTGCTGCGATTCCTGTTTCATTCGACAAGTCAATGATAGCGTCTTTCATACTATTGTAAGATACTTGTTGAGTGTCCATGATCGTACTTACTTTTGCCATTGAATCTTCAAAACTCAATGCAGCTTTGATACACGCTCCGTCCAATGCTGCGGCTGCGCCTGAAACGAGCGCGGTTTTCTTTGAAAATGTTTCAGCTTTATTTGACACATTATCAAATTTTTTTGATAATTCATCAAGTTTAAAATCTCTTAATTGTTTATCTAACTCACTAGCAGCTTTTTTCATTTTTTCTAGTGCCGTTTGTGAGTTATTTGTTTTCGTTTTTTGATTTTCCAATGATTTAGACAGTTTTTGAACTGTGTTATCATTTTTTGCAAGGTCTTTTTCTAATTCGCTAATTTGCTTTTGCAATGCTTTCGCCGCGTCCGAATCTTTACCCTCTGCCTTTGCGACTTCCTCATGTTTTTTTCTTGCTTCATCAAGTTTTGTTGAAGTTTTTGAATATTCATCTTTAGCTTTTTTTAAAGCATTTTCAAGTCTGGCAACTTCATCTTTGTTTGCTTTGACGACCTTTTCTTGAAGTTCGACCTTTTTATTTGCCTGTTCAACCTGTGACTTTAAATTGTCTTGAGTTGTTCCGAACAGTTTCATTTGTGTTGCTGTAAGGTTAGATTCTGAACCTAATTCTTTCATCTGCGCAATCATCAGTTTCATTTGCTTCTGATATTCACTAGATGATGTTGTTATCCTGACACTAGCCTCTGCCATTTATAGGATTCACCCCGTTTCTTTTTCGTTTTCTAAAGCGTCAAGTTCATATCTTATCTGCTCGATAAGTTCGACTATATCTGCTTTTAAAATAGAAGAAAAAGAATCATTGAATACCTTTATAGCCATTCTGACTAATGAATTGACTAATCTTATACAACTTATCCACATGCTTTCATGTGGTTCATCGTCAATATAACCGTTCTCTCTATCGTAATCATCGAATGCCGATTTTTCTTCAATAACTTCTTCCGTAAAATAAATATTGATCTTTTTCATGACGACATCGTGCATGACTAGATTTATTTTTTCTGCGGTTACAATCGTATCAACGACACTCATTTGTCCTATTTCTCTTTTTGATAGTCTTTTTTCAAGCACCATATAGATGATGTGATCGCACGAATCGATGTACGATATATGATTGATGTTTATATATTCCATTGCTTCTAAATATTTTTTAAACATCGAAACGGTTATAAACGATATTGTGTATTCTTTTTCACGGCAAGAGAACGTTATTTCTTCCTCGTACCCTTGCCATTTTGAAAAGCCTTTTTATACTTGTCCAATTTGTTATTCACACGCATATTTTTTTCTACTTCAACATACATAAAGTTTGTGATAATATCCTCAACAGCTATACTATCATCATCTACGATGTCTTGACCTGTGAATTGATATTGATAAATCATAGCGATACAATTTGCCATATCGACATAATCATCGTAATTATATGGTGTGCCTTTCTGATCTTTTTTCATTAGCCCATTGAATATGTTTAAATATTCAAAATATTCTTTTTTTCCTACTTCGGGCATAGTGTAAACTTTGCCCTTAACACAAATTGTTTTTGCCATTGTTTTTCCCTCCTAGTTTTTATCCTGCAACAGTTGTATTTTCTTTATGTTCTTGTACTTCCCCGAACCAATTCGCAATCGCTGCGGCCGCTGATTCGTTTTCTTCTAATAAGAACGCTTCATCAACTTCGACCTTGTAACGATTGTCTTTTTTTCTTTCATAGAAAGTACCTTTAATTGTTACGGTTTGTGTTTTGATCTTATCTTCCATTGTTTCAAGGGTTTCTTCTAACCCTTCACCGAAAACGCCCACGTAATACCAAACAAAACGGTATTTTCCGCCTAACCTTTTAGATCGATAGCCTAATGCTAGTTGTGTAGGCACATCGTCCTTACTGTGAATCAAATAACCGTCTTTGTACAAGACACCGAAAAGCAACGATCTTTCTTGTGGGCTTAATGTATTTAATTCAATTTCTATTTCACTTCCCTCATAGTTGCTTACAATGTCCTCGACACCGTCATCACTATAAATCTTTTCTACTGATGTTTTATCGCTTGATTTGATTTTAATTGTTCTTGCAACTTTAACGGGTGTATCTGCTTCATAGGCGTTATTGTCATCTTGAATAACTCTTGCAACGTGTACATCACGTGCCGATACCGAACGACCACCGTTATTTTTTGGTGTTGCTACTGCTTCATTTGCCATATTTATTCCTCCATTTCTTCGCTTTCTTCGTAAATATTAAAACGCATTGCCTGCATAAAGCGCTTTTGTTCTGTGTCGATGTCATCTTGCATACGTTCGCTAAACAAAAATCCTGCGTCTTTCATTAATTTTTTGATTTCTTTTAACAGTTCATATTCATCTTTTGTTGAAAATAATGAAATTTGAATTGTGTATTCGATGACTTCCTCATCATCTTCTGAAAAGAAAAAGGGTTTTTCATCAATGAGAGTTAGTGCAATATGTGGCAGCTTTAAATCTTCACTATACCACGTTTGAGATACATTAATATTTCTGTCGGATATAGTTTTCAATGCTTTCGCTGCAACTTTGATAACGTCCATTTCATCACCCCAATTTCTTATTTAAAAAATTTTGATATTCCTTTTTTGTAAGTGAAATCAATTGTGGCTCAATTTTATCTCTTGTCTTTCCTACGAAATCAACAGGCATAATTTTAAACGTTCCCCAATTGATGAACTTCATATAGAAATACTCTGAATTATCACTCAAATGCCACCCTATATCGCAATAGACATATGTTCCGTCTATTTTGATTGCTGATATAGGTATGTTGTCGGCAGCATGTCCGTGTTTTGGTCTTGATTCACCACCACCAGCTAACGAACGCCCCGACTTTGAATGATCTTTCGATCTGTTAATCATGCTTTGCATTGTGTCGTGTACTATGCTTTTTGCCTGATTTAAAATTCTTTTATCAATTTCAATTTGCTCTGTAATGCTTGCGCACTCTTCCATTTTTTTTATGAGATCGTCTAACCCTACAAATTCTAGTTCCATTTAAGACACCCTATGACATTTGAATTGAATCACATTATCATTTTCCTTTTTGTAATCACCATAGAAAATATCGTAATTTTTCGCATTGTACGTTATCGTGTACTTTTTAGGATCGTTTAATATTTCTCTTGACTTTGAGCATGTTCTTAATTCAAAGACAATCGTTTCTTCATATCCTATGTTGATAGCTTCAAATAACATCGATCCGTATAATTGATAGATTTTTGCATATGGTTTATAAAATGGTTCGGTTGTTTCTTGTGTGCGTCCGTCAATTGTCGCAAACACTCTTTTTTTGATGTCTATTTTTCTATACATCGTCATCACCGTACCATTTCAAATACTCTGATAATGCAATGGAAGATGTCGCAATTTTAAGCTGTTCTTGTGAATTGCCGAATTTTTCGCGATCATCGTATAGATTTTTGACACTAATCAATACAATCATTTTTTGTCTTGATGTCATGCTATCAACGTCAAAACCTTTGATATTGTCTTTTAGTTCTTCTATCACCGTTTGATAGATTAGTTCTAATAGTTCATCATCATCTTCATAATCGATTCGACAATATTGTTTGATGAGTTTTTTGATTTCCTCATTCACTTTTTATCACCCTTTCAAGGATAGAAACAGATCGTTTCTATCCTACGACATCAACTGTGATTTCTGCTTTAACAACTGCGTCCTCGTCAACTGAAACAACATCGAAACGATCACGCACTTTAACAGGTACTTTGTCTTGATTCCAACCGTCGCCGAATGGGTTAGCTTCAATCGTCATTTTTTCACGATCGAATAATGTAATAGCTTCTTTTGTATCACCACAATACATAGGAATTTTTAAAACGGTTTGAGTAGTTGTTGACGCTCCCTCACCACTTGTGATTGTTTCTTCAACTGATTTTAAAATCTTGTTTGAAATAGAAACGACTTCATATTCACCGAAAAGCATTTTCTTTGTTTTATCTGTTGGATTAGGTTGCAACAAATAACGACCGTCTGCGTCTTTCAATTTATCCAAATAGTTAAAACCGTCCTGATTAGTGATAATTCTTGATGACGCTTTGATTGCTGGATCAAGTTTGATATTGAAAATATCTTTTAAGCCGTCAATATCAGTGATAGGAACTTCCTTATTTTTTGTGATTTCATCTAATTTTGTTAAAATATGTTTATTTCTTGTTGCACGAATCTTTTTAGCAATCCATTTATTAAGATAAGCCATTAAATTTTCGGCTGTATCTTTTAATAATTCTTGTGTGATCTTATGAATACCACCACGTTTTTTGATTTTATATTCAATCAATCTTTCTTTTGGTGTTTCTGCTTCGGCATATGTTGCGCCCTCTTCAACATCAGGATAAGCCGTTGTATCGGCATTTACCTCGATAACGCGTGATCCTGTTAATGTAGATGTTGGTTCAACATTAACGAATTGTTCTAAATCATCGCTTGTTCTCTTTAATTCCATGATTTCAGTTCTAATATCTTGAGGAACTGTCAAAATACCGTTGCTTGTTCCGTCTGAATCAGCAGCACCCTCGTTCATTTCATTGTGTAACTTCACAACTTCTAAATCTTTTTCGTCTGCTTTTTTACCTCTGACAGTATTTTTTAAAATATTTCCGAACGCACGTGTTAAATTCTTCATATTTTTAACAAATGGGGTTCTTGTGGCAGGTGTTGCGGCACCATTGACGATATTATTTTGTACATTTCCGTCGTCATTGTCTGCAACCTCACTTAATAGATCAAATTTGCTTTGTAATTTGTCTAACTCTTTTTTAGCAGCTTTCGCACCGTCTAAATCATCGTTAGCAATCATGTTTTTAATTTCTTTTTTCTTTGCGTTGATTTTGTTCAACAACTCTCTTAATTCACGATTCATTTTTTCTTACCTCCTTGTTCTATAAACTTGCAAGAATCGCTTGTTTTTCTTTTTCTCTTGCGTCTTTCTTTTCTTTTTCTTTCGCTTCAATTTCTGAAATAACACGAGCGACGATATTGTTTATTTCTGTTTCATCGTCTTTTTTGTTCTTTATCTTTTCAGGAACTTTTTTAAAACGATTTAACAATGTTGAAGCAGCGGCAGCAGGTGCAACCGAATTTTCATTGACTTTAAAATCAAAAATATCTTCGATTTCTTTTGTTCCGATCCATTTTTCTTGTGTCATCATTTCCGAAAAATCTTCTCTTGTGACATTCTCATTTGCATGTCTCATGTAAAAATCGATGATGTTTTCTTTACACTGATTAAGCTGTTCAATGTATCTTGTAAAGTCTTGAGCATTTCCGCACGCGTAACACCACGGATCATGAATCATAACCTCTGCGCCGACGCCTATTTCAATTTCATCACATGCACACAATATAAAACTAGCTGTTGACGCTGCTAGTGCGTCTACATGACCAATTTTCTTTCCTTTGTGGCGCAATAAAATGTTCGCAATTGCTATACCTGCGGTCGCGTCGCCACCGCATGAATTGAAATAAACATCAATGTCCTTGTTAGAATCGATTTCATTTAAAAAATCAGCGACTTCCTGCGGACACCTTGCGTCGTTATCCCATTCCGAATACCACGATTCAGCTACAATATCACCATAAAAATATAGTTTAGCTGGCTGATCGTCTGATTCTTCGTTTTCCAATAAAGCATATCCAACGTTTTTAAATGTGTTGCTTTTTTGGTCTTTTGCCTTAAAATCAATCTTCTTCGTTTTCTTCATCTTCGTTTACACCTCCTTTCGTTGTTTCATCTTCATCTATTGAATCGTCGGTTTCTTCTGTTAAAGGATCATTTATTTCCTCTGCTTGTTTAACCGATGTTTCAATCTTTTCATCATCTTCCATTGCCTTTTTAAGCGGTCGCATTGTTCCATTTGCGATTAAATCGTTGCCGCTCGGATCATCAGGCATATCCAATGTGCGACGGGCTTCATTTGGCTTGTAAAGTGAATTGTTAATCGCGTCTTTCAATACTGCAATTTGTGTTTTTGAATCAGTTCTTAACAATACTTTTTCATTGAATTTTATATAATAGCCTTTTTCGATGATTTCTTCATCTGTATACAATTTGTATCTTATTTCTTCCTCGTACTGTTTAAGTGGAAAAAGCAATGTATCAACAATATAGCTAATATTTTGCATTTCACTATTTGCATAGCTTGACTTTGAATAATCATTGATTTGATTAGGTTTTACTCCCATTGCAGCGGCAATCTGCAATGATGTATATTTCTTCAATTCATAGAATTGCGCGTCTGTGAGTTTAATATCTAAAGGTACTAACTTCATTCCTGTTGGTATTGGTATTGCTTTACCTGTGTTGTTTACGCCTGATCCTAACTGTTCAACCATTTTTTGAATTGCTCTTTGATTCTTGTTGTTTAGTTCGCCTGTATATTCAACGACCGCTTTAGCTGTTAAACCATTTTTATACAGGTCGTTCATATATTTCTGTGAATTGAATGATCCGTTAATCATACCTTTTAAAGCCGAAATAACGGGAATACCTGTTATTCCGTCGGTTGTAAATGATGTTTTAAAGTGCATGACATCATCATTTTTGAAAATATAGCGTTTTGAACTGTAGCGATCATGATATTCATAATAAATTCCGTTTTCTTCACCGAAATAACCGCCGTCATCTATCCATACCGTTACATTGCTTGACGGCATGATCCATAAATGTTTAACTTCACATTTACCGCCGTATCTTTCACGTTTAAACTCTCTTTCGATATAGACATAAGCGTTACCGTGATGTAATCGGTTTTGTTCAACGGTATTCCAAAAAATGGAGGGTGTCATATATGGATTTGGTCTTACTTTTAGCAAGTATGGAATACGTCCTTTTGATATTTCCTCGATGTTCCCATTGGTTGAACTTTGATATACCTTAATCGGCATTTTTGCAATCGCTTCTGAATTGACTTTTAAACAAGTAAAATAGGTGCTTTCTTTTTCGTTTACTTGTGAATCTTCTGATAGCCCTAACCAATCTAAAATTGTTGTACTCCCAAAGGACGCAATCGTATTCGGTACGACTTCCTTATTCATAAAGTTCTTAACATTCTGTAATATTTCTTTAAACATCTTTTCCCTCCTCTCTATCCAAATTGTTCAAACCATTTATCTAACGAATCGTTGATGTCGAACTCCTGTTCTTCTCTCATGGCTTCCGTCCATGCGTCGATCAATGCGTCTAATGGATCAATACGATCCGTTGATGTTTCTTTATCAATCTTAATTTCACCATAGCTATTTTTGATTGTTTTCGCGTTAGAGATAGCCCATTGCATTAACTCATCATCTTCATTATGTTCAACCGCTCCTTGCTTCATCGTCAATCGCAAATCAACTGTTGCGTCATTTAAGACTTTTGCTGTTTGGGTAACCGACATTGTGTCATACCCCATTTGTTCAAGATCACCAACAAATGCGGACGCATTGTGCGGATCGTAACAAATAATCGCAACATCAAGATTGTATTCATCTACGTTTTTCTGAATTTCTAACAAAATATATTTATAGTCGGTTTTGATTCCTCCTAATGTTTCGGTAACCGTGATTAAACCTTTCTTTATCCACATATCATAAGGCACGCTGTCCGTGTTCATATGCTCAACAACGGCGTTTTTTGGCATGTATGAATGGTGATAAACGAAGTATTTTTTTTCGTCGTTTTCCCAATACGGGAATAAATAAACAATCGATGTTAAATCGCCACCACTTGACAAATCGACGCCGATATAGCAGCGTTTACCGACAAAATCTTTTAAAGTTCTTTTACTGGCGCTTTGCTTCCACCACTGAATATTTTGAATATAGGTGTCTGTTGCAAACTGTATCCATGTATTTAATTGTTTAACCATAAAATCGCGCAAATCTTCACCGCCCATTTGCTGGGCTGTTATCGCAATCGGTTTCAGGTTTTCTAATGCGTCCTCGTCAAACTCTAAAATAGGGTTAGCCTTTATCCAATTTTGCGGATAAAACGGATCGTCGCCCTCATTCAATTCGGCGATATAAATAAATTGCGAATCATTTGCATAAACACCGTCTAAAATTTGGCAACATTGCTCATATAGTCGATAACAAGGCGATGTCATGTTAAAACCTGCTGTCGTGATGACACTAATTAACGCCGATTTCTGCTTTTTGATACCACCCTCAAGCAATTTGTACATCTGATTTGTTTTGTGGGCGTGGTATTCATCAACAATACCTAAATAAACCGCGAAACCGTCCATCGACTTTGTATCACCTGATACGGCTTTGATAATTGTTCCCGTTGTTAGACACTCTATCGTGTAGTTATGCTCCTTGATTTTGAATAACTCACCTAGATCTGCGTCCGATTCTATGAACTTTTTAATTTCTGTAAAGATAATTGCTGCTTGATCTTGCTTTGTCGCCGTTAAAAATATCTTTCCGAAAGTCCTTGATGTGAAATTTCCAAAATATGAAGCTAAAATACCATTGATAAATGACTTCCCGTTTTGACGTCCTAGCTGCACATATGACGTTCTGAATCGGCGATAGCCTTTATCTTTTACACGCCAGCCGTTCAATGATCCTAAAATAAAGCATTGAAACGGATAGCATATGACCGTTTCATATTCCTCTGCTTCGGCTAAAACAAGATTTTCGGCATAATCTATGATGTTGTTTGCTTCTTCAACATCAAAATAATATCGATAAGGCGCTAGTTTTGATTTTTCTAAATCTTCAAGATGTCTTTCACATGCTTGCAATACACGATTTCCGACATTTTTAATTGCTCCACTAACAACATCAAGCGCATATTGTGTCGTTCTGTCCTGCAATTCTTCTGACACGCTCACGCTTTGCCTTTCTTATTCAGGAACTTATCGAACTTGTTATGCTTTTCTTCTTTTGCTTTTGGAACAACTAAACGACATCTGCTTGTAATCGTTAAACCAAAATCGGCTGCCCCTTGTCGGCATTGCTTAAACAAACGATCTTGAATGATAAGCAGCTTATCAACTAATGGATTTACGACCTCAACTGTTTCAACGTCTATCACATCATCGTTTGCGTTTTTGATTTCTCTTTTCATTTCAATCGTAAGCGGTGCTTGTGATATTTTTTCTGTAACCTCTACGTACTTTGATTGTGCGATAATAAATCTTGCTAAAGCGTCAACGTCTAAATTTG
>NFZD01000019.1_pt1 | contig 21528 bp, 29 predicted proteins | sample 1095381 | NCBI WGS metagenome assembly NFZD01 (sample SAMN03609891, study PRJNA323583) | gut metagenome | isolation source: feces | host: Rattus norvegicus | place: Denmark: Riget | collected 2013 | reverse complement strand
GCCACCCAAAGTTACCTTTGAGTGGTTTCCTTGTTAGACCTTAGAATGGAAGGTCATCATCAGCATTTGATGTTACGGCAACCTCTTGTGGGGCTGCTGCTGTTGGTGTTGGGGTGGTAAGGTGAAAAGTTCCTGTACTTGCTGTGGCGCTGTCACTATTGGTCTGCGCTGATGATGAGCTACTTGGACCAAAATCCACCCTATCGGCATAGACATCTACAGAAATTGCCTTCTCTCCGTTCTTATTGTCATAAAGGGTATTCCTTAATGTTCCCCATACGACTGCCATACTGCCCTTCTTGAAATACTCTCTCATCTTGAGGGCTCGCTCACCGTGCCATACCACCCCAACCCATGTGGTGACAGTTTCTCCGTTCACATATTCGTTGGATGCGATTCTCATTGACACATACTGTTTGCCGCTCTTGCTTGTCTTAAGTTCTGCGTCGGCACCCAATCTGCCGACAACGTTTGCATAAATCATGTTCTAAAAAAATTAAAAATTTGAAAATTGTTGGTTTTTAACCGTTGTTTAAGTATACTATGAGACTCTTGGAGTCATCCGAGAATGACCATCCTTGGCTTTTAAGCGTCTCCAATTCGTCATTTGGCATGTCTGACGCAAGTAAGTCCTCCACATTTATCTTATAATAGTAGTCAAGGCTTTCCTCGTCCATCTTCAATTCCACATTGGCAAATGGTATTATATTTGCCATCGCTGCCGCACTTATTGTGGAGTAGGATAATTGGTTGTCCTTTAGTGCCTCTTTTAAATCTTTTAATTGCATTTTTAGTTTATTTAACAATGCAAAGATATAGGATTTTTTTGAATTTTCCAAATATTTTTAAAGAAAAATGGATAAAAGCCTATTTGGAAAGCTCTTATCCACTTTTATGCAGATTATTATTCCGTAGCCTTGATGTTCATTTTCGGTTTCATGAAATACAAGATATCTACCGTTGGCTCAATGTTCTTAATGATTTCCGCCATTGGCTTATAAGCGTTTGGAGCCTCATCAAGCGTTGTCTTGTCAGCAGTTGTAGTATAGATGCCAGCGTCAGCCATCTGCTTCTTGAAGTCTTCAACATTGAGTTTTGCCTTCGCGACAGAACGTGACATAATACGTCCTGCACCATGAGGAGCCGTACAGTTCCAATCCTCGTTGGATTTTCCCTCGCAAATGGCAATGCCATCCCTCATGTTGAAGGGAATTATTACGTTCTCTCCCTTATAGGCTCTGATTGCGCCCTTCCTAATCATCATATTAGGCTTACCCATCAATGCCTTGAAGTCATAGTCGATATAGTTATGGGTTGTATGAATCTCATCAATGACATTCACATCCTTGGATAGTTTCTTGTATATCTCAATGACTTGTTTGATAATTGTCTCATGGTTCAGTCGTGCATATTCTTGAGCAAGAAGGACATCCATGAGGTATCCGAAAAGATTCTCACCATTGAGATAGCTTGGAGTCTTTTTGGACATATATTCCTCCTTGGCAGTCTTTATCTCTTTGGTAAGAAGATTCTTGTCCTTGTTCTTGGATTTAACCTCTTCCGTGATGGCTCTCATTTCCTCCTTGCCAATCTTGATTTCCTTGGCAATCTTGTTCCAATAGTTGAAAACCTTGAGACCAAGATTTCTTGAGCCGCAATGAATCGTCACGCAATACTTGTTCAATTCATCGTTGATGTCATATTCCAAGAAATGGTTTCCACCGCCAACAGTGCCAATGGACTTAAGGAATGTTCCATAATCAATGCCAATACGTTCACACCAAGCCTCTAAATCCTTCTCTGAGCGCATTTCTATACGATAAGGAGCAATTATAGGGTAGAAGGAGCAAAGTCGGTCCATAGCGCCATTAAAGTGCCTTAGGATTGATTTTATATCCACTTTCTTCTCCTTGTTTATCTCGAAGCCAAATGGTATGGTCTTTCGCACCTTATGTTCAAACTCCTTGATATCTTCATCAGCAATTGGCTTGTCAAAGAATATGGCAGATATGGTACATCCAATATCACAGCCAACATGTTTTGGATTAACATAATCCTTCTCCACATCAATCGGACAAGAGAAACCGATGACAATGCCCTTGCCATCGTGGCAGTCTGGCATTATCCTTATCTTCTTTCCCTTGAATGCAATTGAGTCAGCAATTCTATATATTGTCGCCATCGCAGTCTCCTCAACATTATCCGTGAAGATTTTAATATCCGTGCAATATTTTCCCTTTATTTCTAACATCTTTGATTCCGTTTTTTTTTATTTTTAATTCCAATTGCAATAATAACGAAAAAAGTTGGAATAACCAAACATTATCCCAACTTTTAACATATTTTTCCTCAATTAGAAGATTATCCACTTAAACAATAAGAAAAGTGGGCAAAAGACACATAATCCTACAAAAATTAATATCACACAGCCAAGGAAAAGCTTGATTCCAAATGTGATTGATGCTGCGAGAAATTTAAATAAATCTTTCATTATTTATGTTTATCTTTTGAATGAGTTCTACATTAAATTTCCATTTTTCTCCATGATATTGCCATTGTAGATGTCAATGATGAACGGTCTCTGCTTTCTCTTGAACTCTGACCTCACATTGCGCATAATAACCTTCTCAACGGTATCCTTGCCATGCTTCTCGCAGAGCTTGATGAAAACGCCATAATTGAAGTCATTAGCGATAATCTTCGGCTTGATTCTGCTGTCAATGCCAACCCAAGCTTGGAGAATCTTATCTACGTCGTCGTAGGTCTTGCCTTCTGCAATCTGAGCAAGGTCTCCACCCTCCTTAACGCCGTTTCCGTCCGTCGGCATGATTGCGATTGCGGCCTCAAGCGCCTTGGAGTCTGTGAATATGTTCTCCTTGAGCCATTTCGCAAGGCCATAGACCTCATGCTTCCATAATCCACCGATTGGATTGAAGTCGCCGTCATCACCATGGATTGTCCAAAAGCCCAAATAGTGCTCCGTAAGGTTATCGGTATCCACAACAAGGCCTCCATTCTTTGAGGCGATGTCGTAAAGGGTAAGCATACGAAGGCGTGCCTTGATATTGCCTTGGGAAATAGGCGTACTCTCTTTGTCACTTGAAAGGGTGCAATATTTCTCCACAGCTTCAAATGCACCTTGAAGGTTAACTTCCTTAAAGGATGTGCAGAATTCGTTTCCACACAAGGCTGCGGAGCTCACTTCATCCTTACCATTGGTAGAACATGGCATGCTGACACCGATAAGCGGAATATCAACGCACTTACACAATGCCGCGGTTACTGTTGAGTCAATACCTCCACTGATACCAAGCACCAATGTCTTGATGTTATTGTCGTCAATGTATTTTCTTATACCTTCAAAGAGGCGATGTGCAACATCCCTATAGTTAAGGGGCTCTGTTCTATAAGTTACAACTGTGTCCATGTTTTGTTTAATGCTTTTTCAATTGCCTTGTCAATGTTTTTGGCAATTTCCGCTTGTCCTCGCCAATAACCCTATTGGGGTTGTAATAATATTTGGCTATTTCAACGAAATTTCTCATAATCTATTTGTTAATGGTTTTGCTAATTCGTTCTTTTTCTCTTCTCTCAACTTGTATTCCAATGCTTTGTCTCCGCATTCCTTGATGAATTTATCCAAATTTTCCCCATAAACATAGCAATAGGAGAGATATATATCTTTATCATCCGTATCCTTATAGGAAGGTATATTTGGCACCAATCTCAGCTTATGGAATTTATCCATAGCTATTCCACAAGAAAATATACTTGTAATAGATGGCATTGGACTTGTAAGTGGGAAAATATCATATGGCTTAATGGTTTGATATTCATCCATCACCATTAGGTTGTTGAATCTCTCTTCAAGCGTATTGACCCACAAAAGAATTTCGTCATGAAGCTTACAATCTTCAATCCACTCATTATAGGCGCTTTGAACCATATTCGAAATTTTTTCCTTGTATTCCATTATACCCTATTATGGCTATAGCCTCCATGAAACCAAGGATAACAAGTATTATGATTATATCTGCTGACATATCTTATCGCCTTTAATGAGAATCCTTATTAATCTCTTCGTACATTTTATTATTTCTTTCTTTTCTTGATTGGGTTTCAATGGCCTTCATCTCGCATTGATGTACAAAAGAAGAAAGATTCTTGCCATATTGGTAATAACATGAAAGATACATGTCTTTCTCTTTTTCTTGAGCGTTGATATACTTATGCATATATGGAACGAAGTACAATATCTTATCCTTATCCATGGTGATACCAATATCCCACCCAAAGTTATTCTTTAGCCGAAGTATCTCATACGGTTCCATAAGCATGTATTCCTTCATCCCAATCAGTTTGCTGAATCTGCTCTCAAGTGTCAGCATCCATTTGAGGGCGTTTGTATCATTGATGCATAGGTTGATGATATGGTTGTATTTATTTGCTACTTCTTGAGAGATTTCCTTTCATTTATCCCTATTTGTAATTGCATTATCAATAGAATTGACAACGAGACAAATAACGTCGAATATGCCTACTGCCATTATTAGCAATATCATAAAGTCTAAAAAATATTTCATAGTTGTTTGATGATTAATACTTAATATATGTTTCTATAGTCTTCTCAATCATTTCTTTTCTTTTGGCCTCAAGCTTGCATTTGAAGTTTGCGTCCTCGCATTCTTTGATAAAACTCATCAGCTGACCATCAAGATTATAGCAATATTTGAGATAGAAGTTTTTATCAACATCATCGTTTAGTGAATCTATGCGATTTCCAACCACAAACTTCAATACCCCATTTTTGTCCGCCATAATGAAAAAATGACGATATATACCATAGGGTTTAGGAAGCTTATATTGTTCATAAGGGCGTATCGGCCGTAGATACTTCACCAAGTTGGGCATGTTTTCCCCTATTTTAGTGAGATAGTTGACCAACTCATCATAAATCTCACATGACTTAACCATATCATTGTAATCCTTTTTGGCATACTCCCTCATATCAACTCTTGAGCTGTGAACGTGGCAAGCATATATGCAGAGGATAAATAAGCCTATACAACTGCACACAATGGCTATGAATGACAATAAATCAATATTCATACTTTTTTTATTTACCAAAAAAAGGCTGAGAAAGATACCAAATCTTTAGATTGGTATATGAATCAGCCTTTTCTTGTTTTATTTAACGATATATTTATAAGTAAATAAAGATTATAAAATTACCAACAAGGCATGACTGACACAGCGAAAAACATACGCAGTCATGCCTCGCTGCGGACACACCCATGACAGGGACGTCCATGCTGCTGAGAACATGCTGTGGTTCGCTGAGCATAAAATCGGTGTGGGACGCACCGTTACGCTTGAGGAGATTCTCAAGGACATTGAAAGACTGTTTCAGTCCGACAGAACCGTTAACCCTCAAGAAGCCGCCAAACCTTTAGGTTGGCGGTAGTTCACTATTTTATTCTCGTGGTGCAATTATAAGGAAAAAAGCCGAGACTACCAAAATAATCTCGACTTTTTAGTAATTTTTAACCTTCTTCTTCAATTCGGATGCGTTCTTTAAGAATATGGCAGTATGATTGCATCAAGCCATATTGCGCAAAAAGCAATGTTTGTTTCTGCTTGGATAATCCCTTGAAAATGTCTGTATCAAGAAATGCGTTAAGCTTTTCAGCTTTTTCTGTCAAATCCCCAAGCTCGATTTGCAAGCGGTCAACAAATGTATCCGCGCATTTGTATGCCTTTTCAAAAACATCCTTTGGGGACCAACTCTCATAACCACCCTCGTAGATAACGTGATACCCCTCGTTCTGCTCTTGGTTTGGAGTTCGTCCGACTTTAAGAAGGTTTTTCTCGTAGGCTTCCACCATTGTCATGGGTTCAGCCTCAATCGTTTTTGTGCCAATAAATTTCTTCATTTGCTAGATTTTTGTTGTTTATATATAATTAATGGTTTTTAGTTGGCGATGACAAGGGTGTAGTCTTTCTTACCCTTCTGAAGAAGTAGGTACTTGTCGTGAATGAGCTTGTCACCCATAATCACATCCTTCTCGTTACCCACCTTGACCTTGTTAACGGCAAATCCGTTGGCCTTGATAAGCTTTCTCGCCTCGGACTTGGAATTTACCGCGTTGTGCAAATTGGCGAGCTCTACGGCGTTTATACCGCTTCTGAGAGTGTCTTTTGAGACCTCAACAGTAGGAAGTTCTGACTTGATGAACATCCATCCGTTATCGTCAATGGCGTCAATGCTGCCGCCGCCGAACAAAAACTCCGTAGCTTGCCTTACACCACTCAACGCATCTGTGCCATGTACCATCTCTGTCATGTAATCGGCGAGTTTACGTTGCAACATACGCTTACTTGGGTTTTCCCTATGTGAGGCAATCAGTTCATTAATCTCGTCAAACGGAATCATCGTGAAAAGCTTGATGAACCTCTCGGAATCATCGTCTGACTGATTGAGCCAAAATTGGTAGAACTCATATGGGCTTGTCTTGGCAGCATCAAGCCAAATGTTACCTTTCTCGGACTTGCCGAACTTGGTGCCGTCAGCCTTGGTGACAAGCGGCCATGTGAGGACACAAGCGTCTTGCGCGCCGACCATACGACGGATAAGTTCAATGCCAGTGGTGCCGTTACCGTATTGGTCACTGCCGCCAATCTGAAGCTTACAATTATACTTCTTGTAGAGTTCAACGAAGTCATAGCCTTGAATAAGCTGATAAGTGAACTCAGTAAATGACATACCATTTCCATCCCTCTCAAGGCGCTTCTTCACTGATTCCTTTGCCATCATATAGTTGACAGAGATGCACTTTCCAACCTCACGAGCGAAATCGATAAAGGTGAAATCCTTCATCCAATCGTAGTTGTTGACCATGATTGCTCCGTTGGATTCCTTTGAGTTAAAGTCAAGAAGCTTGCTCACTTGAGCATGAATGCCCTTGATGTTCTCTGCAACAGTCTCTGCACTAAGGAGTTTTCTTTCCTCAGACTTAAATGAGGGGTCACCGATAAAGGCTGTAGCACCACCGAGAAGTACAATTGGCTTATGGCCATACTTCTGTAAGAGCTTTGCTGTGGTAAAGGCAAGAAGGTGCCCAAGATGAAGGCTGTCGGCTGTTGGGTCAGTACCAACATAGAAGGTTGTAGGTGTTTTAAGAAGTTCTTCAAGATTTCCAGAGGTACTTGCGATGAGTCCTCTTTCTTTCAATTCAGAAATTAATGGATTCATTGAAAAAATAATTGAATTATTAAATTGTTTGTTTTTATCTGATAAAATTGCTATCTTGTAGAAACATAGATAACCAAGCGTTTCTTGGACAATACAGCTTCTGATATTGCCATGACTTGGGACTTGGACATACTGCTTCTCCAATTGGCACAATAACTTGATTGGCCTCGTTTTTTCTTCTTTTTCTTAAAAAAAAACATAAGTGGAAAAATTATTATTGTTTGGTGTTGCAAATATATAAAAAAAAAGTATGTTAAACAAATTAGTTAACATACTTTAACAAAAATAAAAAACGGCCCTTAACCAAATTCGGCTAACGGCCATTTCCTTATTATTCTTGGCTTGAGAGATATGTGAGAATCTCTTGATTAAGCGCCTTCGCGACCATTTCCTCCGCAGTTATTTTGCGAAATTCCTTGGTTGTCTCGTCAACAACACTGTCCTCGTTCATAAGCATTGTCATGATGCTTCCATCAAAGCCACTGAAGAAGTAGCAACCGCTATCATTGGCCTTGCCCTCGTAATCGGTATTACCGTATCTTGAGGCAGCATCCCACCAAATGAATTTCATCTTGTCAACGAACTCATTTGGGAAAACGGTTCTAAGGGCATCCTTGGAGGATTCGTAATTTATCTTTTTTCCCCACTTATTGAACTGCATATCTGACACAACAAGAATTGTGGTAGGATATTGCTCAAGTGGTATCTGTGGGCATTTGCGTCTGATATCGATAATGACATCAATGGCAGATTGGAAGTTGGTACCGCCGCAGCCTACATGAGGAAGATTGCTCATACGCTCGCAGAAGGATTCACCTTGCATGTCAAACGGATATGATGTATCGTCAAAACGGATAATCTTGTTATGGAATGGGCCACTGTTCAGTGATGCAAAGAAAAGTGTGAGTGATGTGGCAATGTCAATGCATCTAACACCCTTCAACCCACTTACCTCTGTGCTCATTGAGCCACTAGTATCCAAGCAGCACCATACATTCTCAGTGATTTTGCCATTCTCACGTGCCTTGGCGACAAGACCGTCAAACTGCGCATCGAGAGTATGCTTAACCTCGATTGGAATGCTCGCTACATTGTAGCGGCCATACTTCTTGTCATAGGCGCGAAGCTTCTTGGCTAGCTCGAAAACATAGCCAGTATACTTGGCGACTGGCTGTTCCATAATCCACTTCGTATACTCATTCTTCAATCCATGGTTAGAAAGGAACTTACCACTTACAAGGAGGGTAAGTGCACGTCCTGGAATATGGTTCCAATTCAACGCGTCATACTTCTTGGCGCAGATGAGCTTTTGGAACTCATGAGCCGTACCGCTGCTCTTTGTCTTGTTATACTCGGCATATGTAATCTTCATATACTCCGCGAACTCCTTGGCAAGCTGATTGGTAATCTGTGTCCAATCTGTCTTACACTTGCTTGAGCTCTTGATACGCGGCATGAACTTCTTCACCAAATCAACATGAGTGTCGGAAAGAAGGCCTTGCGCGATAACCTCGAATATGGCTTCCTTGTTGATGACATTAACGTTAAACTTAATGTCATAGTACATGATAGTCCACATGTCCTTCCATGAGCCGACAATTGGGAGAGCCCATATGTTCTTGTAGAATACGGTAGGATGGTCCTTGGCAATCCAAATAAGTCGCTTGAATGACTCATCACGAGCGCCTTGTCCGTTCTGTACCTTATCTGTAACATTGGTGGTATTGACCTTCACCTTTCGTGTGACCATACGGAGATAATAGGGGAAGCGGAGTGCAGCTTCCGCATTCTCATTCCAAATCTTGGCTTGGTCATCGAACACCTCATAGATTGAGCGGTTACGATAGTTTCCTGCCTTACCGAATTGGTCCACAATGGCGCTGCCACTTGAGATATTGGTAATTGCGCCATTTTCCGTCAATGTAGTCGACTTGAATTGCACTGCATCAAGAAACGCATTGTTCTTATTTTCCATTTTTTTTCTGTTTGTTTTAAATCCGATGCAATAATATAAAAAATAATTGGATTAACCAAATAAATTAACTCTTTTTAAACTATTTATATATAAAATTAAAGAGATTTCTAATGAGACACATAGATAACATTATAAATGAGGCTATCAATTCTGTTGTCAATGAGAAGAAGATAATTGCCGAAGGTACCATTGATGACATCAAGCAGCTGTTGTCTGACTATAGGAACAAGCCCAATAAGTCTAAGGAAGACATTGATAAGGAAAAATCCTTGAGACGTAGGCTCAAAGACAAAAGAAAACAGACAAGGAGGCTTCGTAAAACTAAGAATGGTGGTAAGGAATACTATGACTACAACGAATATGAGAGAAGCCATAAGAAGACAAGCAAGAGTGATGCGGATGCCATAAGGGATACAGTTGATATGGAGAATACCGATATTGCGGCAGTTGCAAGAAGCGTTTTTCCGAGTCATACGGAAGAAGGCGCGCAGTCACAGCTTCGCAAGATATTGACTGGAGAACGCCCTATGACAAGTGATGTTGCTTCCAAGCTTCAAAAGATGATTTCAAATGGTAAAATTGCGGTTAAATAACAAAAAAAGGTGAGGATTCAACTTCCTCACCTTTCTTTTTTTTATGCTTTATGGATTCTTCTCTGATATTCTTTCTTGAGTTTCTCCATTGCGCTAATCTCAAGTTGTCTTACCCTTTCGGATGTCAGCCCAATCACTTGGGCAATCTCGCCAATCTCATATTCCCTCTTGAAGGCATTATCATCACAGATTCCGAACCTCATCTTGATGATACGCTGTTCCCTTGGAGTCAATACCGTTAAGAGTGACGAGAGGAGTTTTGAGTTGAACTCATTCGCTTCCTTCTTCTCGTAGCCGTTATGGGCTGCACTCGCACGGTTGAACGCCGCCACATCGCCACCGCAATAGTTGTCCTCCTCATCGGTCATATCCATGTCAATACTTGAATAATTAACGTCAAGAAGGTCGGTCTTGTCCTTAATGGTCTTTCCGTACTTGGTGTTGAGTATCTCAAGAAGCTCATCCGTAGTGGGCTCACGTTCATATTCTTGTATGAAGCTGTTCTTGGCCTTTGACATCACATGGAATGTCTTGTAGAGATTGGTCTTCTGTACCATCTCGAACTCTCCGTACTTGAACTCGTTTATCGCTCGAAGCATATACCACATTGCATAGCTAGCAAACCTTGTACCCTTGGATACGTCGTATTTGTCAATTGCCTTGACAAGTCCGAAATTAATCTCGTTGATAAAGTCTGTAAGCGTCTCTGTTGTGGCGTAATTCTTTGCCGCTGACACGACAAGCCTTTGGTTGCAAAGTATGATGTGCTCCCTTATCTTCTCATATTGGGACTTCAACCGTGCATATGCTTTTCTATCCTCTCGCTCGGAAACCGCCTTCATGCGTTCCTTGGCATCATGAAGCTTGGTGAACCATTCAATCTCCTCCTCCTCAGTGAAGGGCTTGTAGGCCTTGATGTCTTTATAAAAACGTGTGGTATTGTCTGAACGGTCTACAAGTCCAGTGTCAGCTTTAAGATTTATTACGTAACCCATTTATTGTTTTATTTTCTTATTGAATTTGACAAGTTAACAACATCATTGTCTTTTCTTGAGGATGACGGTTGTCCTATTACCCTCATCCCTTGGTGTGGATTCTGGTACTGCCACATCCTCAAGCATCACAATGAATTCCAATATTGATTTCTTGTTTTCCTCCCTTCTTGCAACTTCCCTACCTTTCATTGATAATATGACCTTGACCTTACTGCCATCGTCAAGGAATTTCCTTGCATTATTGGCCTTGGTCTCCAAGTCATGCTTCGCGATGTTTACGCTTAGCTGTATTTCCTTGAGAGGTTTAGATTGCTGCTTGTTTTTCTTTGCAGCCTTCTTCATCTCATAAATCATCTTGTCAAATTGGCAGATTCTGAGAATCGGTGTGGCTCCGTTGGTATTAATTTCGACAAGGTCCATGCCCATACCTTCCGCAATTGAGCGTGCTGTAGAAATCGGAACAACCTTGCTTTCGATTCCTTCTCCCACGATACGCACATTTCCGCTTACTTGAATATCGTCATTGACACGGAACTTCAATGACAAATTTTCCTTCATAGATGGTTTCGGTTTAGCCATTGGCGATTGTTTCCTCTTCGTTAGGTTCTTCCACTCGTTCCCAAATTAGGTCACGGTCAATGCACTTGTAATGTCCTGGTTGTACACCCTCCATTACCCTTTGATGTATGAGTGTCTCAATCAGATATATATTGTCCGATACATAGTTGTACGTATCCAACATATATTCCTCGACATCATTAGGGTAAGCCCTTCCGTCGGCGTCTTCCTCCGTGCCTTTGATGGCCTTGTCCCTTAGTCCCAAAATCAATGCCACATCATCCAATATGTGCGATTGGAGATATAGCATTACCTTCTTGTTGATTGTAAGGACATTGTCATCCTTGTCTTCAATGTTGAAGAAACGAACCAATTTTAAATGGTCCTCAGTTAAATGTAAATGTAATATCATTAATGAAGTTAATGTTTATTTGATTTTAATGCCTTCTATGTCCGTTTTTTTCGAATATTTCTTTTTCCTTTTGCTTACGTTCTCTAACCATCTCATAATATTTCTTTCTATCTACAGCCTTAACTGCTTGTTCCTTGTAATAAATTTCCGCCTTCTCTTCGTCTCTTGATTTTTGAAAATAGTCATAAATGGTCATATCGACATTGGTAATGGACTTATTGAAAATCTCCATTATCTTGTTCTTGTCCCCATTGCCGTCAAAACGGCTGCCCCCCAAAAGTGGGCATGCGATTTTTTTCCCCTTATACCGTATATTGATTAGTCTCAAGGCGTTCTCAAGGGCTTCGTATGAAAGATAATCCTTTTTTAGGTCTGGTCTGAAATTTCCCTCACAAATGAATGCAAGGCAAAACGTCGGCTCACCTTCCTTTGCAGCTTCTATGATTGTGCCTAATTTGGTTTTGTCTCCATACTTAGTCTCCATATTTTTATCATAGGCATACGGATAATTAAGCATCACATAAAGCTGTATTCCGTTTGCCATCTGATAATAGAGATTAACCCCTATTATGATGGCATCATATTCGTTGAGATGTTCAGAAAGGTCAACATCTTTAATGACATTAATCATGAAGCTTCATATATTTTTGGATTCTCATCTCCATCACTTATGGAGTAATCCATGTCACACTCCTCTTCTATTGTTTTTTCATAAGAACAATCATCATTATCAGTAAAGCCAATTTCCCTACTTCCCTCTTCGGTAATCTTGATTTTGCCATTCTTTTTGATAAGCGACTCAAGCCTTTCGAACACCGTATCCTCGTCAATACCATCAATATAGATGCCTTGAATCACTTCTTTAACGAAGTCAAAGGTATAGCCTTCGGTTCTTGTGACATACTTGTTGATAGTTTTATGCATTTCTTCCGTTGTGATATCTATCCCACCGCTTGCTAACTTCGCTTCCATATACGCCTTGCGTATGTCAGCTGTAGGCTTCTTATATTCAATAACAAGATTAAAACGGCTTGGACGGCAAGTGAATCTCTTCTCTAATATTTCTGGATAATTCGTTGTCGCTATCGTAACCACATTATCGAACTGTCCGTTACCATCCAACGTCTGTAGCATCAACGCAACCAATTCGTCATTTTTTGCCAAGCGCTCAAAGTCTTCAATAATTGTGATGACTCTTCTCTTTGGCTCAACGCTTCTAAAGCGCTCCATGACCTCTCGATAAGATTGGAGCTCTCGTGCCGAATCAATGAAAATTACAACACCATCATAATCATCAATAAGCTTCTTAGCAATGATATTGATAAGGGAAGTCTTACCATTTCCTGGTAATGAGTACAGCAAGATATTTCTCTTATATACGCTACCAAACCTCTTGTATCTTTCCTCTGATTCCCAAAAGACACGAATATCCTCAAGTATCTCGGTCTGAATGTTATTAGGAAGAATGTATAAGGATGGCATTATCACTGCCTTCTTGGCAAGATACGTCTTGTCATGGTATGAATCATAAACAGGTTTATAGAAACCACTTGGAAGTATATCAATTGTCTCTCCTATGGGTATGTAGCTATTCCCTTGTTTTAAATAACGTTCGAAACTTCGTTCATTCTCTTTTTGTGTTCTTTCCATATTTTCTATTAATTTGAATTAAAAGTAGGCTTTTAACTTATTTGAAATTAGGTAATTCTTTCAACTTAATAAGGAGTTCTTCCTCCTCCTTCGTTATTTCCTTGGGTACTTGAAGTTTAACAATGCCTATCATGTCCCCATACTTGGATGTTCTATAAAAAGGCAAACCATATCCTCTCAAACGGAGCTTATATCCATCGCAACTGCCCTTTGGAATCTTAACTGACAATTCTCTTCCGTCAACAGTTGTGATATCTATCGTTTTCCCTAATATCGCATCAATGATATTAATATTGATGGTGAAAAGGAGGTTACTCTCAATAGGCTGATATGTCTCATGTTCCTTGAGATGAATGAAGATGATTAAATCCCCTGGAATTCCATTACCCTTTGGAGGATAATTGCCCATGCCATTCATAACAAAGCTCATACCCTCAAGCATACCCTTATCGAGCTTTATTTCCGTTTCTTTTGTTGTTTTCTCAACAACACCATGGCCATGACAATGAAAGCATGGGTTTTCAATTACATGACCCAAGCCACCACATGTCGGACATGTCTGCACCATTTGCATAAATCCGTTGGCACTGAATACTTGGCCTCTTCCGCCACATGTCCTACATATCTTCTGCTTGCTTTCATTAGTCATACCGCTACCATTGCAATGGTCACATGGCTCCATTCTCTTGTATTTTATCTTCTTGGTAACGCCATTATAGGCCTCTTCAAGAGATATTGTCATGGTAATGCGGATATTGCTACCCTTGACTTGCTTAGGCTTACGGCTTGAGAAGTTGAAGCCAAAATCTCCCATGCCACCCATATTGAAATGACGGAGAATTTCCTCCATATCCATTCCACTGAAATTAGGGCCACCGTCAAAGTCAAATGAGGACTTGGGATTATCATATTCCTTTCGTTTTCCCTCGTCTCCAAGAACGCTATAAGCCTCAGCAACCTCCTTGAATTTCTCCTCAGCTTCCTTGGAACCGTTATTTTTATCTGGATGGAATTTCACAGATAATTTTCTCATCTGACGCTTAGCCACCTTCTCAAATTCCTTACCTTGGAGCTTCTTCTCCTCGTCCGTTATACCAAGAATCTTATAGTAATCCTTTTTTGCCATAATCCTTAATTAATACAAAAATATAATTTTTTATTTGAATTAACAAATTTTGACAGAAAAATCTGAGGAACTAATTTCTAAATTCCTCAGATTTCCTACAGTATGATATTGAGAAGCTTTATTTCACCTCTTCAAACTCAGCTTCTGCGTCTCCGTCCTCATTAGGGGCATTTGCGACGTCCTCAGCGGTCTTTGGCTCCTCGGCCGCAGTATTTGCCTTGGATGAGTAGATGCGCTGTGAAATCGATTGCCATGTGGTATTGATAGCACTTTCAAGCTCGTTTATCTTGTTGACATCCTTGCTCTTCACAGCTTCCTTCATGTCCTTGACATATCCCTCAAGCTGAGCCTTCTCGTCAGCCGTGAGATTATCCTTCTGCTCCTCAAGCATCTTCTCTTGGGCAAAAGCGATTGAGTCACCCTTATTGACTGCCTCAGCCGTCTCACGCTCCTTCTTGTCTGCCTCAGCATTTGCCTCAGCCTCGGCCTTCATGCGTTCAATCTCCTCCTTGGAGAGAGATGAAGAACCCTCGACACGAATGGACTGCGCCTTGCTAGTACCCTTATCGGTTGCTGTGACATTGATGACGCCGTTTGCGTCAATGGCCAACTTGACGGCAATCTGCGGAACGCCTCTTCGAGCTGGCAATATGCCTACCAAGTTGAATCTACCCAAACTCTTGTTCTGACTTGCCATTGGTCTGTTGCCTTGGAGCAAGTTAATCGTAACCTCTGTCTGATTGTCCGCTGCTGTTGAGAACACTTCCTCCTTCTCGCAAGGAATTGTGGTGTTTGCCTCAATCAGTGTTGTCATGACACTACCCATGGTCTCAATACCAAGATTGAGTGGGGTCACATCGAGAAGCACAATGTCTCCAACACCATCTTCCTTGTTAAGAACAGCACCTTGGATACATGCTCCCAATGATACAGCCTCATCTGGGTTCACACCCTTTGAAGGCTCCTTGCCAAACACATTCTTGGCAGCCTCGACAACCTTTGGAATACGTGTTGAACCGCCAACGAGGATAATCTCGTCAATGTCCTTTGCCTCAAGCTTCGAAAGCTTCAAAGCCTCCTTGCACAAGTCAGCAAGCTTCTTGTAAAGATTGTCCGTCAACTGCTCGAACTTGGCACGTGTCAAAGTCCTTACCAAATGCTTTGGCTCGCCATTGACTGGCATCAAATAAGGCAGATTAATCTCCGTTGATGTCATAGTGGACAACTCAATCTTGGCCTTCTCGGCCGCTTCCTTCATGCGCTGCATTGCCATGGCGTCACTTGAGACATCCGCATTCTCTTGCTCCTTGAACTCCTCTACAAGCCAATTGACAATGGCTTGGTCAAAGTCTTCACCGCCAAGGTGTGAGTCACCATTCGTTGAGATAACCTCAAATACTCCGCCACCGAAGTTGAGGATTGAAACGTCACTCGTCATTGTATATTAACCGTAGGCTCTTTATCCTACGCTCTATAAGTTTCCCTATAGATTAGACTATCTGTTTTCGACAGTAATGCCCTTATATTACCATCTATCGCTGTTTCGTGGGAATTTCTTCTTACCACCCATGATAAGATTACTTTTCCTAGTCGTTGAGCCTTTAACTTGTCACCAAGTTACGTGGTTGCGCATGGTCACCCAATCCATAAGCTTTTTACCATGCCCCACCCATTAAAGTGGGTTCTTTACAGTATGTCACCATCTGCAAGTGGTACTTATGACCATTTTTTACGCCGTCCGTTTCCTACGACGTGGGCCTCTCCGCAGTTAAAGCGATTTTGTTTTAGCGGTCTTAAGCCGCATGGCGGAGGCTGAGTTTTATGTTTCGCCTACCACCGCCAATGTCATACACCACAATATTCATGTCCTTGTCAGCCTTGTCGACACCGTATGCGAGTGCCGCGGCTGTCGGCTCGTTGATGATGCGTCGAACATGAAGTCCGCAAATTTCTCCTGCCTCCATTGTCGCCTTTCTCTGAGCGTCATCGAAGTAGGCTGGAACCGTAATCACCGCGTCCGTAACCTCTTGGCCCAAGTAATCCTCGGCCGTCTTCTTCATCTTCTGAAGTATCGTGGCGGAAATCTCTTGTGGCGTATACTTCTTGCCGTCAATTGAAACCTTTGGGTATCCACCCTCGTTGACAACGTCGTATGTGACGCGCTTGACTTCCTTCTCGGCCTTGTCATATGGTATTCCCATAAAGCGCTTGATTGCATATACAGTATTCTTCGGATTTGTCACAGCTTGTCTGCGTGCGGCGTCACCGACCTTGCGCTCTCCGTTTGTAAAGCCAACCACAGACGGTGTTGTCCTGTTTCCCTCGCTGTTAACGATAACTGTGGGCTGTCCGCCCTCAAAGACCGATACGCACGAGGTTGACGTACCCAAGTCTATTCCAATAATTTTTCCCATTTAATTCTTTAATTATAACTTATTAATCATTAAACTATCCTTTTTATTTAATTTTTGACCATTTTTCATTCAAATTGCCGTTTTTGTCCATAAACGGTACTTTTCTCTTGATACCATTGGAGGAAGTCTTCTTCAATACGATATCCATTGAACCGTCCGCGTTCTTCTCCAATACAGCGTCCTTCTCATGATGTTTGAGGTCTCCGAAATACCAATTGAGATTAAGCGTTCCATCATCCTTTATCATAAGCACATAATGGCAGTTGCTGTAGCCTACTTCCCCAACATATATTTCCTTCACATTATCCATAATTGCAAATTATATGCCAAAAATTAACTTTTATGCCAATTTGGCAGTTTTCTGACATGTTGTCATATGTATATGATTAAAATTTTCGATGCAATAATACGAAAAAAAATTGAGACAACCAAATGATTATCCCAACTTTTAGAATCTTTTAACTAAATCTTTCTTTATTCTCCGATGAACTCGTCGATATGTTCCACAATATGGTTAAGCTTGACAATAATCTCAGCCATGACCGCATCCTCATTAAGCATGCTGATGTTCGATGTCTCAAGGGTTCCTAACGTATAACCCTTCTCAATTCGTCTCTTGGCGATTCTTACTCCCTCGTTCTCGTTGAATGCGTCATTTGGATGGCAGATAGACGCAGCCAATGTGAGCTTTCTGTTGAATCTCCTAATGTCGTAGGCGAGGATGCCTTGAATTTCCTTTAGATTCGGACCGATGATTGGAGTGTCTTCCATTACGGTCTCATACTTCCGCTTCTGCTCAACCTTACCGACAACGGTGATATAGTGTGTCTCGCCATTTGAGTCGGTTGCCTTTGCCCAAGCGTGATAAAACTTTGGTCTCATGTTCGTTTATGTTATAACAATCTTATTTTCCTATCTTAAAATTCATTCTTCTGTATTTTGACTTTCCTTACGTACTGTGGGTTCTTGGCCAAATCCACAAAAATGTAGTTATATGATGATGGGATTGACCCACCGTTGACATAGACTTGGCCACGGAAGAATATAATCTCGGTTCCGATTGGTAAAGTACCAGAAGGACAAGTATATTCCTTGATTAAAACGTATTTTTCTTGCATTTATTATATTATTATATCTTTATTTTCTCTAAAACATTCGATATCTCCTCCAATATCGGAGTCATCATCTTGTTCACTTCATTCCAATCCACATGCGGCCTCTTGCAGCCCTCATGCCATGCTTGTGGAATGCCTACGTTTCTGTCATCTATTGAAAAAACAGCAAAACATTTCGGAACAATATTTCCATCCTTGTCTTGATTTGGGTTTTTTCTTATGCCATAGAGCGTGATACCCTCTTCTCTAAGGATTTCCAATGGCTTTTGAAGAATCTCGTCATGTCTTAACGAATTGAGAATCCATCCGACATTGTAGTCTCTTGACCATCTCTTCATTACTTCAAACGCCTCCTTATTTGGAATCATCTCATCATCTTTCCAACAAGAGCACTTGGTCAATGTGAAATCCCAATCGACTTCAATTGGGATAATCCATCTTCCATCATCACTTCTCTCACTGTAGAAAAGAATCTCGTCAATAATACCCTCGTATTTTGTCATCACTTATTTCCGTTTTATTGGTTAATTGTTATCTTTTGATATTATTTTCTCACTTGTCAAATCCTCAGCGTAGTCCTCACCGTTCTCATATGGAGGCATCTTGTGCTTTTTCCAATAGGCATGCTGAAGACGCCTCAAGATACCTTGATTAGTTAGCTGTAGATATGCCTCACGTTCGCTGTAATCGATTGAAAATGTCTCGAAGTACATTCTATAGATGAACTCAGCAAAAGCTCGTGAGCGTGACTTTCCTGCCCTACAGTGGATAAAGAAATCACTCTTTCCTTTAGACAACATTTCCTCAATGAAATCCACCGCTTGTTCAGCTTGTTTCATTGTCATTGTCTTGAAAATATGCCCCTCGTATTCCACGTTTTCGCCAATATCATCAAAATCGAGATTGAGGACGTTCTCATGGCTATCATTGAAATAATGCGTTGTGTCCTCTTCATCAAGATAATATTTCAAGCACTCCTTTGTTCCGATTATTGAAATGAATGAAGCAAACTTGATATCATCAACATTAGAGTCATCTATACCGCATTCCTTCATCCTTTCGTCAAACTTATTCTGACATAAAACTGTTATGTTCCCCATTTTTAGCTTGCTTTATTATTTCCGTCACACACCTAAACAAATTCTTGCTTATAGAACCATAAAATTTGTGAGTTACGAATAAGAACAGCAAAGTCATATAACTCATCATATTTCTGACGAGTTAAATCATTTGAATGAAATATCTTTGTGTACTTACTCTGAATAATCATAATTTATACTAATCTATGTTTACATGCAATCCGTATTTATCACAAAATGCGTCAACTTTTTCTTTCAGAACATTTCCGAATATATGATAGTGGAAATGATGCGCATCTATATGTGACTTAGGTTTATTGTTGTAACGTTCATACAACAATCCACGAATCTCTTGTATTTCGTCAGATTCTTTAACAAAGTCTTCAAATATAAAGTCTTTATTATTAAGGACATCTTTAAGAAAATAAGCAATTCCTTCAACAATAGGGAGACAGTTTATTTCTGAATACCAATCTTTTGAGTTATTACTTTGCTTTTGATAATATTCTATATCGAACAAAGTATAGCCTCTGCTGTTATTTTGTTCTCCTTTTGGAACATAATATATTTGATATGTCATACCTTTTACTTTTCTTGTTTACGTTTCTTTCTATTTTCTTGCGCTCTCAATGAGTATACCTTCCCACTAAAACTTGCAATTAACATCATCATATCATTGACAAGTTCTTCTTGTTCAGTGTATTCCGATAGATGTTCGTTACCAAATCCTAACAGAAAGCTGTCACCTTCTCTCAGCCATGGCACTAAGCGTATGCGGCATTGCAGCCGATACGGAGCTATCTCTCACAGCACGCAACAATATGTTACGAGCTCCATTCATGTCACGGTCGACCGTGACACCGTCATATACAAAACTCTTCCTTGAGCCGATGTTGAACACCTCGCCGTTGAAGCTGTTAGTCTTGCTCGTGTAGGCCTCGTTCACCCTAAGCAGCGTTACACCGTACTCACAGCACTTGTGAGCAAGCCTCTCGCCGAACTCGTAGAACCTATAGCTCTGCATCGCCCTAACGACGGTCTTGTTTATCTTTCTGCCGCCCCTCCTAACCATCTCGCTCGTCTCGAATGTTGGCAACAGTATCACACGGTAGTTCCGCACAAGGTAGTTGATGCACTTCCAATGAAGCTCGTCGACAAGGCACCTCAGCCTATAGCGGAGCTTGCCGACAGCCCTACGGAGGTTGTTCCTCCTCTCACGGCACTCCTTGCCCTTGAGCAAGTCTCGTGCTGAAAGGAGCTTGTCAATGCGGTATTGGAGGGACATGACGCGGCGGAAACCGACGCCAAGGTGGCCGAAATGTCCGTTCTCGGAGAAATAGGTGAGAAACGTGCGTATACCTGGGTCCAAGGCCACGACGTCACCGCTTCCTTGGTTTTCGGAAACGGCGAGCCTCGTGTCGCCCATCACCATCGGTACCACTATGAACCACCTATCACAGTCCTTCACCAACCTCAAGTCCGTATGCTCGTACCTTGCAATCAAGTCCGCCTCCCTCATCCTCAGCTCGCCGCTAATCCTATGGTATATGCCATATGCGCTGAGGGCCGACTTCGGAATGTAGCAGCTCTGCCTCGGCTCCTTGCGAGACCTATACTTCAGCGAGAATCTCTCGCCGCTTGTCTTGGCCTTCTTGCAGCCGTTCCTAAAGGCCGCATAGCAGTCCTTGACTGCAATCTTCTTAATCTGATAGGGCACTGCCCTCACGTAGTCCTCGGTCAGTGAGTGGGTGAGCCTCTTGGCAATCTCCATCCAATTGACCGTGTCCTTCTCGGAGTCGTTGTAGTGGCTCACGGCCTCGTTGTAGAACTTGCGCGAGATGCCGAACCATTGTCTAAACAGTGTCTTCTGCTGTTGTGTCGGATAGATTCGAATCCTCCTTGATTTGACTCTCGTACCGTCTGAGTCCGTGCATGCGGCATGAGAAGACGTGAAGAATCGCGAGCAAATCCTCTGTGAGCTCTCGTTGCGGTGATACATCTGCACTGTCGAGAACCATGATTTCGCCGCCATTCCGTTCAAACATGAACTCGATGAGCTCGAATCCGAATCGGCAGAGCCTATCTCTATGTGCGACAACAAGTGTGAACTTATCTCCTTGCAGAAGTCGTTGTAGAATGGCTTGCAGTCCTTTTCTTTTGAAGTTGAGTCCGCTTCCGACGTCCTTGATGATGTCTGCGTTAGGGAACCTCTCTCGCATGTGTACGACTTGCCTTGCAAGGTCGTCTTTTTGTTTTGCGCTTGACACTCTGCAATAGCACACAGTGGGTTTTCCCCCTTCGCCTTGTTTTTGTGCGAGGAGTTCCGAAAGGTCGAAGAGGCGTTGCCCCTTGCCGATTC
>NFZD01007880.1_pt1 | contig 21761 bp, 43 predicted proteins | sample 1095381 | NCBI WGS metagenome assembly NFZD01 (sample SAMN03609891, study PRJNA323583) | gut metagenome | isolation source: feces | host: Rattus norvegicus | place: Denmark: Riget | collected 2013 | reverse complement strand
AAAAAAAAAAAATTTTTTTAAAATTTTTGATTTTTGTTTTTCGGATGTTGACATATACGCCATATTATTTTTTATTAATTTGTTTTTGATGTGAAATATGTAAATTCACATGTATCAATTAATACATGTGGGTTTACATATTTTTCATCCGTATCTACCTCTGGCTCTTCATAAAGTCCTTTGAAGAGTAAAGGCTATCCTGCTGGATTGGTCGTCCAGTGAAGGGGTTGGGTGACTCCACCTAAAGGATAATCTCAGCATGACTGGGGTTGCGTAGTGACCCTGACGTGGTAGAACTAAACTACCAAGTGCTCATTCGCACTAGTCAAAAGCGTAATCCTACTTTGTGGGTTGAGCTTCATGCGTAGCAACTTGAGGCAAAAAGATGTCTGTAAGACATGCTTAAAGCATTTTCCTATTCGGCTTACAGATATCTATAAAAATTAACGGAATAGGATGAGGTTACGGACTTCCAAACCTTAACAAGCAAAGGAAGTGTCCCATGAAAGAAGATGAGGCAATATCTTCTCAATCATGCAATGGCAATTTGCCCTTGCGTCCAAGAGAGTTTTTATAACTCTGTATGCCACTTGGAACCAAGTAGGTCAACAAGGAATAGTTGCATTTCCTTCGTTACCAGAGGATGCCAAACTACCATTAATTTTGCTAGTTAGTGGGTCATAGGCTAGAGACCTCAATATAAAAGACCTCTACTCTCATTTGAGTAATTGTCCTTCTTAATATTGAAGAGGGTATTAAGGAGAATATGTAACACCGCTATCAGGGTGAGATAGCACGACCTCTTGTGTGTCAAAGCAATGATATTTGTATTCAATTTGTTGAATATAAATATGATTGCTATGGCAATCAACTTTAATAATTGGAAGTAACAAATATGAAAAAGTTCCATCTTATTCACAATCTGTATATGGCATTGCTTGCTGTATACAATGAACCCATCTGTTTCGCTGATGTTACTATCGGTGGTAAGGAAGCTCGCGAAATCGAAAACGAAGTTGTTTCTCAGCTTCTTGAAACTGGAAAGGCAACATTTATGGTTTCCGATAAAGAAGGAAATTGGGCAGAAGAAATTATCGTCGAGACCGCAGATGAAGAAGTCATCTCTATCACTAAGAGATGGTGGAATGACGGTTATGAATACGAACGTTACAACATTCTTGAAGGAATGATTGTAGTTCATTAATCTTTTGCGTCCTGAGCATGACGTTAAACTGCTCCTTTTAACACTGCCATTGGCGGTCACAAGCCCGCATGAAAAAACGTGGAGTGGAAGTAATTTTTGGAGGTTTTAGTATGGCTATTCAGAAAAAATATCTCATTTATGTCGAGGGGTGCAACTCTTGGACTGGTAGTTACACTGATTGCTATCAGGTATACTCCATTTGGGAAGCAATGGCTGTCTATCACAGAGAAAGTAAGCTAGATTTCCACTACGCCGGAAATGACTGGCGCGAAACTAAGCTGCCTCGTGCTTACTGGACTTGGGTTAAACCCTCTCACCAGTCTCATGGACAAAGATGGATGAGAAATGAGCCACTGGAGAGCTATCTAGAAAGATTGCGGTTTATATCAGAGCCGTTGGCAGAAGCAGTCTCATGGGATGGAGAAGACCCATTTAAGGGGTTGGAGGATAATGACCTTCCCTTCTAATTCTCGCGTCCTGAGCATGACATTAAAAGGCTCTCTCGACTAAGCGAGGCTAAACAGGTGTTAAGCTTAGTGCGGCTGAAAAGCATCACATCCCAGAGCAAATAATTTCAAGTCCTATGCTGGATGGGCGAAAGAGGTATTCTTATGAACAATATGCGTATTGTTAAAGCAATCGTAATGACGAACAAATTTACTGGGGAAAATTCAAATGTATTTTTCTCAGTTCCCGTTAATGAGTTCGGAAAAGTCAAGTTAGTTAGTAATGGATATGGACGAACTCCTGAAAGTAAGGGGGTATTCGTCTATTCTAAATTCTCTGGATGGACGCGGCGAACCACACTTTCCTCTTTTGAGAAAAGGGCAAAAGATGACGGGTGGGAATTTACTACAATAATTCCTTATTTAAAGGGAATTTATGTAGAATATGGCTTGCCAGTTGAATGGTAAGTACATAAGAGGGAAGGGACTGTACATCCCTTCCCTTTATTTTCTAGGTATTTTATAAAGAATAGAAATTTATATTCTATTCTTCATAAAGCATCTAGAAAGGATATTGAACCTGTGATAAAAAAGTAATCTGTGAATTACACACAGGTTTTTATTGATTTCCAATCAGATGCTGACAATTAAATAACCCGAAACAGAGGACTAAACATCCTCTGTCTAGTCAAGCTGGTTACTTGGCTACTGATGATGGGAAACCGCTTGTCATCTAATATTCGCCAAAAGTTGAAAGGAGAAAACAAAAATGCTCAAAGAAATCATTCTCAATCCCGTAATGGTACTTCTCTTTTACCCCGCTTTAATTCTTACAATTGCAGCAAAAGTCGCTGTGTTTGTAGACAAAAGAAAGGAGATGAAAAGAAAATGATTGAAATTATCACCGATCAGATTCTTTCTCAGAAAGAGGAAGAAGAAATTATCGCTTCTGCAACAGAAGCAACTATTTGGACTGTACAAAATGGCCTAAATGGAACTTATTCATTATTTGAGAAGTGGGAACGTATTCTTCACGTTCTCGGGTGGTAAGAGAGGGGGTATTAACAATGACAAAGTTCGAACAGGTAGCAATCAACATCCAATACCAAGCCTATGATAAAAAATGGGCTGTAAAACAATTTGCAAACACTTGTCATTTATGCTGTCTACGTGGTAGACATGCTGATTGCGACAGATGTAATATTGCATCAGTTCACAAATTAGTTATTGCATCTATTGACGATACTGAACGACGGTCTAAGTAAACCTTGCTCCAGTCCATCTCATTAGAGGTGGACTGCATGGAGGGTTTAACTTCCAGATAGTAACTATCTATAAAGTTACAGTTGATAAGATACTATACTTATCCAGTTTCAAAAGCTTTTCTGTGTAAAGCTAAATTCTAGGAGGTCAATACCATGGCTAACGCTACTTCTACTTCTCATCTCGTTATTTTTGAAAGCAATCTCGTTGTTGCAAAAGCAATGATTTTTGAACGGCGAGAAGCATTCAAAGCTCCCGAATATGCAACTGTTCTGTGTTGCGTGCCCAAGGAATCTTATGGAAGTTCCAGCCTAAGTTTTTGTGACACAAAGCATCCTACTTCCTGTGGTACTTTTATTAGAGTTATCGGAAGAGATTTAATGGCCCCTGTCGGGGTCATGTCTCTTACAAAATACGAAGCATATCTTAAGAAAGAGGGATGGAGCTTTCTTACAACGGTAAAACCCGTTCGAGGGAAAGAGAAGAGCAAAGCATTTAATGATTGCCATACAATAGTAAAAACATTCCGAATGCTTCGAGATAAAATCTGAGTGTTTTTCAAGGGCAGAGGACTATACATCCTCTGTCTTTTATAAAGCACTTAGAAAGGATTTTGAGCCTGTGATGAAAAAGTAATCTGTGAATTACACACAGGTTTTTATTGATTTCCAATCAAGTGTGGACAATTTAATGGAGAGTTAATTCTCTCCTAAAAATTCCATCTTATTTAAGATGTTTATATAGTAGGATTAAATAATTATTGAAAGGAGTAATTCACTATGAAATTCGAAAACATCATCAATCGCATTAACAATATCCTTATTCGTAGAGGATATTACATTCCTGAAACAAAAGGATTTGAGGAATTCTTTAGCATCCCTCGCAAAGCAAGAATACTTGCCCTTGCCAACTTTGAAAAGTTGGTTAAATCTCGCCTCGATGATGAGGCTTTGTATGAAGTTATGCTGGAGTTGGATAATATTCATGTCCAATTCAATATTCCCTGCATTTAAAAAGGAGATCATTAAAATGGAAGAAAAGATTACCGTATATGTTCCTTGCCATGTTTGCGGCAAGGATATTGAACTTCATGTTTATGAAAAAGATGTCAATGAATACATGTCACCAAATCGACGGCATGTACAAGATATTTTTCCATATCTCAGCGCACCAGAAAGAGAGTTATTACTCTCTCATATCTGTCCTAAATGCTGGGATATGATGTTCGAAGATGATGATGAGGAGGAGGAAGAATAAATAAATTGTATTAACAGAGAAAACCCGCTCCTGTGAGATGACGGAGCAAAATATTAAACAATAAAAGGAGATAATAATTATGACTAAGACTATCAATACTGCTTACAGCCCCAAGACTATGGCTGCTATTGAATTTATGGAACCTGAAAAAGCTATCTTGTTAAAAGAATATTTTGGAGAATTTTCTCCAAAATCTACTAGCATTCCCACTGTGAATTTAACTTTAGGAATTATTTCTCCTATTTTTAATCATATTACTGTTACAGTAGGAGAATATCAAGCTATAAAAAAGAGCTGTGGAAATGGATATCCTATTAGAACATATAAAGGTAGTTTTCATGAAATTCTTAATGGATGTATTTTTTCGTATGCAGCAGATTTACCTATGTGTGTTTTGCGTGATGTTATGAGAAAGCATCCTTATAACAACAATATGTATAAAGCCACTCTAACAGCATTAAAAGAACAAGAAGAAAGCAAGCAATTACGCAAAAATAATGAAAAACTCAAGAAAATTCTTGACATTCTTGAAGAAAAATAATAAAATAAAATAAAAAAGAGGTGAATTTGATGTGGATTATAGGGCCTTAAAATAGAGAATATTCTTATTAACACTAAATAATAAAAAATAGGAGGAAAATAAAATGAGCGAAATTCAGATTTTCCAAGCAATCCAAGAAGTGTATTTCTTAGAATCATTTGAAGCTTTAATTTTGTCTGGTAAAAAATACGAACCATTTCGTCATTCTCACGAACGGTTTATGAAAGACTTCCAACGGTTCAAAACAGAATATTATTCAAAGATAGCAAATGCTATTTTTGATTACACCGTAAAAGTTGTTGCAGCAGAATTGCGGCATTGCAAACAACATAGTATGCATTATCTTTCAAGTTATATAGATTCAAAATTTTCCAGAAATTCTGTCTATCATAATTGCAATCAATACAATCCCTATGATATTATTCGAACAGGGACTTATTTATTCGATGAGCGAAACAATGACTGGGAATGTGGTTACGGTGGGGATAAGTGGAAAAACATAGCAAAATCAGCTTTAATGTATAAAAAAACTCCTGATATCGTTTATATTGGCCATTGTGTAGATTTATCACACAATAATTCAGTATATTTTGATAAAGGAGCTGATATTTTTCTTTTATTAAGTCAAAATAAATATTTGAATATGTTGGATGATAAAAAGTTCAAAAATCCAATGTATTTTCTTACAAAATATTATTGGGAAGAATTTCCACTTTTTTGTAAATTATATCAAAGAGCAACATTCTTAGAATTAGTTCCATATTTTGAATGTGCTTTTATGTATTTTCCTGGAGAAGAATTATTTTCAACAACAGAATCATTAGTTCTTTCTTACACCCCAATAAATTGGGGACATGAACAATTGGAATTTGAAATTAAAGAAAATTTTAAATGTCCTTGGATTGATGATGAAAAAAGAAGAAGAAGAGAAAGAGAGGTCTTTTAAATGTCTAAAAAACATAAAAATAATAATAAAAATAAGGTTTCAGTAATTTTACCTCCTTGTCATAAACATTGTGTAGAAATTGCAGATAATTTTTTCATTGGAAGTTATAAGCAATGTAAAGAAATGGTTTTCACTCATAATGTTGACATTTTGATTCCTCTTGATAGTTTAGATGGGAATATTTGGAAATATGGATTTCGAGGAGAAATTTGGTATTATCCTATTTCTGATTTTGATATTTTACCCTCTGATGTTTTACTTGATTTAATTGAAAAAATTCTTACCGCAATTCAATCAGGTAAAAAAGCAGGTATGTTTTGCATAGGAGGACATGGAAGAACAGGTTATGTTGCTTCTTGTGTATTAGGGTTTTTAGACAAAAAAGACCCTATTGAATACATTCGTAATAATTATTGTGAAAAAGCAGTAGAAACAAATTCTCAAATTCGTCATATTGCAGAAATTTTAGATAAACCAGAATTGTATGAGAAGCATAAAATTATTTTTACTCCTAAAGCAAGATTATATGCTTCTTACGATGATTATGATTATATAGGAGCTGAACAATGGTGGACAGAAAGATATCCTGAATTAAAAGATAGTTTTAGATATAGAGATAATTTATTTGAATATTAATTAAGGAGGAAATAAAAATGAGTAACAAGCACAAAGTTTACACTATCAAGGAATTTCGTAATCTTTTGAAAGACAATGGATTTGCATTAGCTAGATGCAAAGGAGACCATGAAATTTGGAGAAACAAATCTCGTGAAAGAATTATTAGTGTACCAATTATTGATTTTAATCCTATGATTGCAAGGAGACTAATTAAAGAGCATGAACTAAGAAATGTTCTTGAACAAAGAATTGAATATAAAATGAAAGTATTACATCAATTACGGATTTATCCTACGGAACAAGAAAAAGCAAAAATCAATTCTGCTATTTCCGTATCTCATCTTGACAGAATTTGTCGAGATATTATCAACAGTAGAAATTAAATAAAATCACCAAATTATTTAACAATTTTTTGATTAATTTATTTTATTTATCTTCTTGAAAAATAATTTAAATTAAGATAAAATAAATTAACAACAGTTTATCGCTCACCTGATAAAAAAGCGAACTCGTTCAAACCTGCCAATTTGAACAGTGTAAGAGGTAAAGGTTGGTAAACCTTGAGAAATCTAAAGCTTTCAAAATAATAAAAGGAGGTAGTCAGTATGGCTATCAACAACACCACCAACAATAACAACATTATCAATCTGTCCAATGTTAACGTCAATACTCAGGAGGTTGGAGCTATGAAGGAAATTAAGATGGAAAATGAAAGAATCATCACCAATGGCCTGTATGCTAATTATGATGCCAAAAAGGTTACAAAAGTTCTCGAAAATGTTGGCGACAATCCTCGTAAAGCTTGGTATGAAACTCAGGGAGTGAAGCTGGAAAATGTGACCAGTTTGGAAACTGCATTGAAGCTTTCTGGTCTTGATTTTGAGGTCGAGAAGAAGCCTGTTTATTTTAATGCCAACTTTGGTCTTGAAAATGATAATGGTAAAACTCTTCCTCCCAAGTTCACAAAGATTGAAAACCAGTTTGCAACAGTAAGAACTGATATTAATCAGCCTCTTGGAATTGTTTCTGAAGGTTATGAAATTCTTCAGAACAAAGATGCATTTGATTTCTTGGATAGTTTGGTGGTTGGAGGAGCACAGTTTGAAACTGCTGGATTCTTTAAGAAAAATGGTGCAGCATCATACATTACTATGTCTACTGAGCCTATGAGTATTCTTGGTGATGAATTTGACCCGTACATGATGATTTCCAATGGTTTTGATGGAGGCTCGGCAGTAAAGGTTTGTCTCACTGCAATTCGTGCGATTTGTCGGAATACTGCATTGCTGGCTCTTAAGAGAGCATCTAATTTGGTAACGATTCATCATTCCAAGAAAATGTATGACAAGCTTCTGGTGGCAAAAGAAGTTCTTCTTGCCAATAGCAAATATATGGAAGAATTGAAAATTGTTGCTGAAAAAATGGCAACAACTCCGTTTAGTGAAGAAGCTTTTGAAGAGTTGGCAAGAAAGCTTTATCCTATTAAGGAAGAGCAGTCTGAAATTATTCAGATTCGTAATTTGGCTCAGATTGAGCATTTGCTGACTGCTTATAAGCAGGATGATTTGCAGAACTTTAATGGAACTGCATGGAAAGCTCTTCAAGCGTTTTCCGATGCAGAATCTCATTCTCTTCGCTTTAGAGGGTCAAAAAAAGTAGCAGCAAATGGCACTCCTGAATTTCAGGTTGTTTACAATGGAATGCCGATGCTGAATAAGGTATTCAATATTTTAATGGAGGCGGTTTAACCGCCTCCAGAAAGGAGAAAATATGGTAAAAGTAAAAAATGATTTAACAGGAAAAACTTTTGGAAGATTAAAGGTTATAAAACAAATTGAGGATTACATATCTCCAAGTGGAAGCCATAGCTCTAAATGGTTATGTGAATGCCAATGTGAAAATCACACTTTGACAGAGGTGCTTGGAGCAAATTTAACAAGAGGAAATACAACCTCTTGCGGTTGCTATTTATATGAAATTAACACTCAAAAAGGAAGAGGAACCAAAAGAAATAAATATGATTTATCAGGTGAATATGGAGTAGGATGGACTACAAATACAAATCATGAATTCTACTTTGATTTAGAAGACTATGATAAAATTAAAGATTATTGTTGGTTTGAGAGCAATAGAGGATATATTTCTACTTCTAACCCAAATGCTCCATACGGAAAAATGCATCAATTAATAAAAGGAAGATTTGCAGACCATGCCAATAGACTTAAATATGATAATCGAAAAGAAAATCTTAGAGAAGCCAATGCTGCCGAAAATGCACAAAATTCATCTTTGGCTAAAAATAATACTTCTGGTATTGTTGGCGTGAATTTTCATAAACGAGTTGGGAAATGGAATGCTAGAATTTACATTAATAAAAAAAGAATTCATATTGGTTTTTTTAATAATTTCGAAGAAGCAGTAAAAGCAAGACTTAAAGCCGAAGAAGAATATTATGGGGAATTTGCTCCGCAAAAGCATCTATTTGAAAAATATGGAATTTCTTCTTTAAAGGAGGGGGATAATTAAAAATACAATTTTTGTGAACTAACAGAGATAATGGGCTGAGTGAGAGTAAGCCCTTTATTAAATAAAATTTGGAGGTATTTATTATGGGTCAGTATTATATGGGTTTTGCTACTATGGGCAGTAAGAAGAAATCTTATATCTTCTATTCTCATGATTACAATAATGGATTAAAACTCATAGAACATTCTTGGATTGGTAATAATTTCGTTAATGCTTTTTGTTCTAAAATTCTTAATAATCCCATGTATGTAGCATGGATTGGAGATTATGCAGAAGATTCACCTAATCATGAAGGTTTAGTTAAAACTCAAGAACAGTTTATTCAATATGCAAAAAAGGTATGGCGAAAAAATAACAAGCCTTGTAAGGATGCTCCTCAAATTCCTTTTAGAGGCTATTATTTAATTAATCATACCAAGCATTTGTATATTAATATGGCTAAATATTTTGTAGAAAATCAATTCGATAGGGGTCGATGTTATCATCCTCTTCCTTTATTAACGGCTTGTGGAAATGGACTTGGAGCAGGAGATTATTATGGAATTAATGAGAATTTAATTGGTTCTTGGGCTTTTGATAAAATTAGCCTTGAAATGGAAGAACCAAATAATTTTAGCGAATTTACACCTAATTTTAGAAGGAAATGATTATAAATAAATTACATAGAAAGAAGGTGATAATTAAAATTATATTATTTAATAAAAAAATATCTTACAGGAGGAAATTATTATGGAAAAAAGAAATTATATCAAAGAATTCATTAATGCTCTTGAAAATGACAATGGTTTTAATTATCTTTGTCAAGTTGGCTGGGACATTCGAAAGGATGATATTCTCAAGCTTCTCAAAGAGCTGACCTATGCAATAGAAACTGCTAACTTACTTCCGTCTGAACTTACGGAAATCGTTGATGAGATGAAAGATAATCTGGAAACTGAATTAGAGAACGATAACGAATAATAATCATTAACAGAAAAATCTGCTTTGAGTGAGAAGTAAAGGTAAATAATTTTTAGGAGGGTGATTATGTTTAAAATGTTTCATGGAACAACTTTTGAGGGAGGAAATAGAATTCCTTTTTTTGGATTTAATTCTTCTTACAATAAAGCTTGGAGTTGTTCAGATGAAGAAATGGTTTATTTTTATAATCCAATTACTATTTTGAATTCAAACGAAATTTCTGACGAACAAGATGCTGATAATTGGTGTCTTGAAAGAGCTAATGAACAAGGTCAAATTCAAAATGCTCTTTTAGATGAGCCTAATACAAGAACTTGTGTTCTTGAATTTCAATTTAACGATGAAGCACTAGATTTATTTGAAAATGATATTTCTTGTGAAAATATGTTTGGAGCCGACCAAGCTAATTTACAGGAAATTAATAAAATTATCCTTAATAGACAATGCAAAATTATTGTTCATTATTTTCCATTTTTTCCAAAACTTAGCATTTTTTATCTTACTGGGTTAATAGATAATCCATATTTCACAGATTCATTTGAAAAAATGAAAGAAATTGATAGAGCAGCATTAAAAATTGCTTGTTCAAGTGGAGACACATATGAAATTTTTGAAGTAATTGTTTATCAAAATGAAATTAAAAGTATGAAAAAAATCTGGTTCTAAAAATTTATTAAAGAAAGGATATGTTATTATGAAATTGAACAAAATTTTTGAGGACAAGTTTTTTGTAGAAAACGTAGAAAAAGCAGAGGTTCGTTTTTATGAGGAGGCTTGGATGTGCAATCCTCCTATTCATACAACCTCTATTAATCTTCTTAAACTTTATAAAGATTGGTGGGATGAATGTAATTATTGCCCTGAAAATGGAACTTTTATTTATGCAGTTGAATTTAATGTTAATGGAAAAATTTATTGGATGGATAAAGAATCTGATTTTGAATTTCAAACTCTTATGGAAGAATTCAGAGAACATTTTCCTGAGTATGACCCATATAAAACATCTAGTGTTTTAGTAAAAGTTACTGGATATGTAGCAGTAGATGTTACTCATGATAAAAATACTTCTACAAATGATATTCTTAAAAATGCAAATGAAATAGTAAAAAATATCAATTTCGGAGAACTTGATGATATTAAATGGAAAGCTGAAAATATTATTAAAGGAGATGATTAAATTGAAAAAATACATGTATTTATTAGAAAGAATTAAAGATTCTCATGATTGGCCCAAAGGATGTAGGATTTGGGCTGAACATCCTTGCTCTGGTTGGCGTGTTATTGAAAAAATTAAATTTTAATTAAAAAGGAGAATAAATTATGAACATCACTAAGAAAGACATTCTGAACACTTGTAAATTTGATACTATTGAGATTGATGGTCATAAGATTGGAGGAATTTGTTATTCTTCTGAAAAAAGTAAAAAAGAAGCAGAAAAGATTTTACAAGAAATTGTAAATTCTTCTGATAAAACTGGATATGAACTTGCTATGCATATTGTAAAAACATTGCAAGATAAATGTGAAAAAGAGGATGAAAACAAATAAAAATAATTTCATAAGTAACAGAGATAATGACTGAGTGAGAGTGGGTCATTTATTAATAAATAATAAAAGGAGAATTAATTATGTACGTTGCTAATTTTACTAAGGAATCTATTCATGATTATATGAAATTCTTTGAAACTCCTACTGAATCAGATAAAATTACTTCCGTTCAAAAAACAATTAAATCTTTAAAAGAGCAATTGGAAGATGCTATTTCTAAACTTTCTGTTTTAAAAAGTATTACAGGAAATGAACTTTATTCTCCCATAGAAAAAAGGATTGTTTTATGTTATAATAGTAATGCAGGTTTTACTTTGCATTTTGATTTGGAAACAGGGCTTCCATATATTGACGATATGGAAGATGTAAAAATTATTAATTGCTATCGCAAAAATGGCAAATTTACTATTGTATCAGGATATTGTTATCCTTTAGGAAGTGTTATTTTAAGAAGTTATAAATATTCTATTGCAACCAACAATTCAAAAGTTAATATTCGTCTTGAAGAAGAAAGTGTTTATCCTATGATTGAAGATGCAAAAATTCTTTGTTATGATGTTGAAAAGAAAAAAATGTCCCCAACAATGCCTTATTTAGATGATGCTTTGTCTAATAATGCAACAGAATTTCTACAAAATTTTTATGGAATTGATAGAACAGTAAAATTTTCTTTAAGAAAAGCAAAAGAATATTTAAGAAAAAATGCAAGTTTTGAAATAATTCTAAAAACAGCAAAAGAAGAAGATTTAGAAACACTTTTGGATATGAAATGTTCAACCTCAATTCCTATTCATAAAATGATTGGAGTTACAAAACAAGAATATGAAATTCTCACCGAAAAAGATTTGGTAAGAAATTTTATTGATGCAAAAGAATTGTTAAATGAACATGCTCCTGATAGAAAGTTTCTTACTAAAAATATGGAGATTATTGAATATCTTGAAAAATGTATTCATTGGGAGGATAATTTAAAGTTTTATAATATTGATGCAGAAAAATTATATAAATCTTTAATTGGATATTACCTTGGAATTGGATATTATGGATGGAATAGATTCTCTGAATTTTATTCTATTGGTAAATTTTCCAATTATGTTGTTACAGAAACAATTAACCAAGGTTTTACTAACCTTAGAGGATTTGTAACATCTCTTAAAGATTACATTCGTATGTGTATTGAAATTGGTTTTAATCCTTGTCTTTACACAACATCTTTGGTTTTAACACATAATGTTGCTTCTCGAAATTACAATATTGTTATTACCGAAGAACAAGAATCAACATTTAAATCAAGATATGATAATTTTGAACCTTTTGAATTTGAAGATTATGTTGTTATTGCTCCGAGAAAATCTAAAGATGTTAAAGAAGAGGGTAGTTCTCTAGACCATTGTGTTGCTTCTTATATTAAAAATATTATTGATGGAGAAACGTTAATCGTATTTTTACGCTTGAAAAAAGAAATTTCTAAGAGTTTGATTACTGTCGAAATCAGAGAAAATAATATTGTTCAAGCAAGAGGTTATCACAATAGAGACCTTTCAAAACAAGAAGAAATGGCCTTGAGAATGTTTGCAAGAGATAGAAAAATGGGCTATAAGATTTAATTAATTTTAATAAGAAAGGAGGTGATAATTAAAAAATACATTAATTAACAAAAATAACATTTTATAGGAGGTTTAATTATGAATAAAACTGCATTTGTAATTTTTGAAGATGATAGTTGTGAGCCTGATTGTCCTCCTTCTATCATTGGAATATGTTCAACAAGAGAAAAAGCAGATAAAGCTCTTGAAATTCTTAATGCAAAAAATAAATTCGATTGTATTTCTTATTCATGGGAAGAATACGATTTGGATAAATTGACTATTTTTCTTTAAGGAGAAAACAAATATGGATAATATTGAATTAGCGAAAATTTGCGCTAATACCGAATGTCGATTTTGCAAAGATAAAGTCAAAAAAGAATGTTTAAAAAATAAATGCTGGAGCAGTTCTAAAGTAAAAGACAGAAAATGTCCTGCTGTGTATTATGGAATTTTAGGAGGAGAAATAAATGCTTAAAATCATTAAAGAAAGAGAATCGAAAGAAGAAACTTATTACACCTATGATTTTAATCGAAATGACGGAAGTGGTTTTACTTTTCCATGTGATGAAAATGGAGAAGTCAAACTGAATGAATGCAACAAAGAGAGCTATGAGTTTTGCCTTAAACATAGAAAAGATTTTGTTTGGGAGGGGGTAATTAAACACAAAACTAGTTATTGGGAGTCTGCTATTGGACAATGTTCATGTGGAGAAAAATTATTTATTGAAGCTCAATATATGGGTGCTTTTCAATGCCCTAAATGCAAGCAGTGGTATAATTTATTTGGAGAAAAGTTGCTTCCTCCCGATGAGTGGGAAGATGATTATGAATATTAATTAAGGAGGAATTATTCATGAAATGGACTCTTGAAAAAATTGATAAATATACTTGGTTTACTAAAGATAAACAATACGCAGTATTGAAAGGATTTGGAACAAGAAAATTTTGGATAGGAAAACTTACTATTCAACCAGATGAAAAAACTTTATGGAGTGTAGAACGATGTGTAGATAATAACTTTCTTTCTTGGAGAGAAGTAAGAACTTATCTTATTAATAAAATTTACAAAAACAAGGAGGTTTAAATATGTTTGAAATCATAAAAGGTTCCAATATGTTTCAAGCAGAACAAGTAGCAAAAATGTCAAAAGACGATTTCTTTGAATGGCTTAAATCTCATATGTTTATCAATGACCCAAACGGAGAATATACAATTGAATGGTTAAAAAGCCATATGAAAGAAACTTTTTCTATTTTGTTACAATGGATAAAAGATTCAAATGGAGCAGATAATTGCTCTTTTTGGCTTTGTGTAGCAATCATTAAACTCAAAAATTACCTTGAGAAGGGAGATGAATAAAATGCCTTTTTATCATTACAAAGGTTCTGTCATGCAATTTGGAAAAGAAATTGCTAGAAATTGGGAGGGGTGTACTTACGCAGTATCAGAACGAAAAGCTTTAAATAATTTGAGTTTTCAGTATAAAACTCAGCACAAACTAGCTAAAACAGCTAAAATTTCACTTGTTAATAAAAACATTTCCATCGTAGGGGAGGAAAACTAATATGTATACAGCTAAAGAGTATCAACAAATTCTTATTAGTGTTTTAAACATGAAAATAAAAGATTTAGACAAAAAAATACAAGAGGCTGAAAATGATATGCAAGAAGAAACTCTGTCACAATATAAAATGGGCCTTTATGAAGCAATTCATACTATTAATAAATCTAGTTTTCTTATTGAGGAGGAATAAGTTATGAATAAAATTACAAAAAAAGTTTATATTGATGAAAAATATCATATTGGAGATGAACGGTGGAGGTTTTTTGCTTATACAAAAATTGGAGAATGGCTTTGTGATACAACTTATAAATTGTCCAAGAAATTTCCAACAAAAGTATTCTTAGCTGAAATTCATATGTTCTGCTTGCCGTTTTAATAAAGAAAGGATGTATCTAAAATGATGACTACTGTTGAATTAAAAAATACAATCACTGGATTTAAAAAAAGTGGAGATAGTTTTTGTTATCAAATGCTTTCTCGTATGCAAACAGATTGTGAATATTATTTGGGATATGGAAACAAACAATCTTCTCAACTTTGGGCAAAAAATGAATATGACCAAATTGAACTTATGAGAATGCTTTATGATATTTTACCTAAAAAACCAGAATGGTTAACAAAAGAACAAATTGAAGAATATGCCAACAAAATGTTGCCTAATAATTTTTATAGCAACTTTTCAATTTTTGAATGGCAAGAAGATGACTCTTTTGTTTGTAAGGCTTCTAATGAAGCTTTAAAGTCTCACGACACTCAGAATCTTATGATTGCCTTACTTTGGGAAAATAGTCTTGATTTTGCTATTACTGGAGAAGATGGATGTATTTCTAACTATGACATGTATACTCCATTATATTCTTATAAAACCGATAAACTTTATCTTATCCCTTATTCTGAGGCAGAAAAATGGAAGGAGGGCGAAATTATTAGAATTTACGGAAGAGAAATGAACGAAGAAGAAAGAAAATTTGTTGAAGAATTTATGAATAATTAAAGGAGATGCTAATTATGAAAAAGAAAATGATTTGGAGCTATGATACTTCTTCTTGGGATAAAAAGGAAATGAGAATAGAATATGAAGAAATTTATGAAAAAACTCCCACAGAAGAAGAGCTTCAACAATATGTTTGGGATACCAATAATAACTATCTTGAAGATGAAAAAACAAATGTTGAATTTTATGAAGATAAACATGGATGGAAAAAATATATTGTCCTTGCTGATTTGGGCCTTTGGTATGGACATGCCGATGGAGGTAAAATTATTACAGGTCTTTGGAATGCTATTTCTGAGTGTTTCGAAGATTACAATGAAATTTATAAGGAGAGAGGCAGACTAAAGGTAATAGCCCATCATCATGATGGAACAAATTATTTTCAGATTAAGGAATTAACACAAAAAGGCGAAGAATATGCAGAAAGGCATAAATGGGATATGAATGATAGGGAGTTGCATCAAAAACTTTTCAATGATTCTCATTATTCTAGGAATGTAAGAGCTTTTAAAGAAATTTATGGTTGGTAATAACTATAAATAAAATATATAAATGAAAGGATGTTTAATATGTTAGGCTATCGTTCTATTGGATTTGATGAACTTATGATGCTTTTTATGGCAAAAAATCCAATTTACGGAAGAAAACTTTGGGCTTCTTCTCAATGGACTCAAGTAAATAATCCTCCTGATTATGGAGTTGTTTGTTTTTTTGCAGATGATTATAAATGGCATGATAAAGAACATAAATTTGATATTATTGTTCAACTTAAAAATCCGATTCTTGGTCATGGAATTTATATGGCATCAAAATCTTTGAGTAAAACACACGTTTGGTACGGAAGGGAAGGAAAAACAGAATATAAAATTCCTGAATTATATGTTAGATATTATACTTTATCTGACATCGTTAGCATTAATACTTATGGATATTTCAATAAATCTGTTACAGAGATTTTTAAGAAAATCTGTAAAGAAAATAATATTAAATTTATTGGCTAATTTTGAAAAGAAAATAGACTATGAATTTAAATAAATGCGAACAATTTTTTGGATTTGTAAATTATTTACCTACTTTAACTACGTTTGTTTGTATTAACATTCCTAACGAAGAAATGAAATGTCTTGGAATAAAAGTAGATAAAAATAATATCCCAATTGATAATAAAATTTATATTCTTCAACTTAAACACAATAACTCTCAAATAGTTGAAGAATTTTGGGAATATAATACTAAATAAAATAAATTTGTCTTACCTATCGGACATATACGGGGAGAAAGGAAAATCATATGTCTATGGAAAACAAGTATAAAGAAGCAGCAACCGCAATTAAACAAGCAGAACAGGCATTAGAGATTTTAAAGAATTTTTCTGAAAATCAATATAAGGAAAAAGGGGATACTATGTTGGAACAAATTATTGATTATATTGTTAATACGCTGTCAAATGTGGATTATAGGTATTGTGGCTGTAAATATCAACATCTTGCATTAAGTAAGGCGAAAAATCTTTTTATTTTTTATATTTACGATAATAATGCAATTGGCTCTGGATATCCAGCATTTTCTGTTACAACTTATGGAGAGGTGAAACATACTATTAATTTAAGTGAATGGATGATGCTTACTCTAGTAAAAGAGTGGAATGGATTCAAAAAAGAACTTGATTCTTCAATTAAAACAACAATCAAAGAGCGTACTAAATCTATTAATAACCAATTATGCCATATTGGATATGTAAATGAACAGTTGTCGAAATGGCATGTATAAAAACATTTAGTGTGAATGCAACTTTCTAGCGGCTGATTAATAAAATAAGCTGACCTATCGGCTTGACGGGGAGAAAGAAGTAAAATATGATTAAAACTAAACTTTATTTAAAAGAATTTTCTCTTGATTATGGTAGTGAAATTCTTGTCTCTGAAAAAGTAGCAATTTCTCCTCATGGGGATGAAAATTATCTTAACGAAGTAATTCAAAATTATAGTATGAATAAACTTATTCCCTCTGATGTTATTATCATTTCAAAGACACGGTTTGAAAAAGTTTTTAAACCTTTATTTAAAGAAATTTATGAATTAAACAAGGAGGATTGAATTATGAAAAAAACTAACCCTAGTATCAATGAAAAAATTGCCAAAGAAGTTATGAAAAAATTATTGAAAAATAACCTTTACTATGATGTAAATCTATATTATAATAATCATAGAATGTATGCAGATTATGATGGCAATGTGCATATTGTAGATTGGGACGGAAACTGTCCTTGCGAATATGCTCCTAAAGAAAATCATATCCTTTCATTAACTTTTGAAGGGCCTTTGTATAGCAAAATTAATTATGATGATTGTTTTTATCTTGACGATATCTTTAAGAAATACGGAATGTATATGGAACAAGGACATGCTTGGTCAGGGCATGTATATTTTATTTAAATAAATAAAAAATAATTTTGGAGGTAATATTATGAATATCAACATGATTATTGCAAAGCTGGCTAACAAGAATAAGGGTTCTTTCTTTAAATGTGAATGGATTAGTGATTTGCCTGTTAAGGCCGCTTATAAAAAGCAAGACATTGTAGTACACAAAGAAAGTCATGCAACTGTTCGATATGGTATTCGATATTCTAATATGAAATCTGTTCAACAAAAAGTTGTCGAAGGGAAGAATCTGACTCATGAATTGCCTTGGGGAAAATATCGTGAGGGTTATGAAGGTATTTTGATTGACCACATCAATAAAGCAGGAGAACAAAAAACTTATCTTCGACTTTATACTTCTCCTAATAAAACTAAAGTGCAATATTATGTCAATGGTAAACCTATTACAAAAAATGAATTGATTTCTCTTGGATATGTACAAGATTCTTATTGGAAAAAGAACAATGAAGATATTGATTGTTTTACTGTTGATGTAACCAATATCAAAGAAATTTACTAATCTATTAAAAGCTGTGCTATCGGCTATACGGGCAGAAAGGATGTCTACTATGGAAAGAAAAATTACCGTTATGAGCGCAGAAGAAGTTATTGGTTCTATGATTCTTCTCTTGGATGAATATCCTGATTTAATGGAAAGAATTAGAAAAAATGAAGTAAATGACGATGGATACAGTTTGGGGACAATTCTCACTCAGTATTATTATGATGGACATGAAATTGTAGATATTGCTATGTTAAATGAAGATATGGTAGAATTTTTAAATTTACCATCAGATAGACCTTGGTTTATTTCTACATGGCATAGTGAATATGTTGAAAACTTATAATATTTAAAGAAAGGATATCTATTATGATTTTAACTACTTACAGAATTTTTCGTCGTGATACTAACAGATATACCATCAAAGATATTCAAGATGAAATTGAAGAATGCAGAAGTATTCTTGTTTCTCTTGGTTATGTTGATTTAATAAAAAATAAATACACTGTTGTTTTAAATAGTAGAGCAAAAAATCGTTATGGACAGTGTTCTTACAAAGGAGGTAATAATTATACTATTTCTATCAATTCACTTTATTTGCAAGTAGGCAATCCACAAAATATTCACAACACTATTATGCATGAAGTTATTCATTCTGTCCCCGGATGTATGAATCATAAAGAACCTTGGAAAATTGTTGCTAAACAAGTTATGGAAGCTTTCCCAAATTATAATATAACTCGTTGTGGTAATGATAATAATTATCATTCCGTTGTAAAGAAACAAAATATTTATCATTATACCATAACTTGTCCTGATTGTGGCAAACTTAACAATAAATATCAACGCAGACCCAAATGCTTTGATTCTATTTATTTATGGAATGAACATAGATATCATTGCCCTCATTGCGGAAGTTATAATTTGGTCGCAACAATTCTTTAATAATTTAAGGAGGAAATTATTATGAAAAATATTAATGCTTGGGTTCTTACTGACGACGATTCTTGCCAGTATGTTAAGAAAATTAATGAAGATGAATTTCAATTAATTGAAATGTCTCTTGTTAATCCTGAGACAGAAGAATTTATTGTTTATACGGATGAAATTGATGTTGATGCTTATTTAGAACAAAATCGAGGGGAAATAGAAGAAATTTTACGAACTTTCGGCTATGGATATGAATATAATTCTGGAATTGAAGAGGTAATGAATATTTATTCTAGTGCTTCTCAAATTATTGCAGAATGCATTTTTGAATATTACAATTATTTCCAAGCAGAGGTGATTTTTAAAGGAAGTGAAGAACAATGTAGAAGATTTATTGAAAATTATACTTTTACAAATTAAGGAGGATTTAAAATGTTTGAAAAAATTGATTATGAATATGATGACCTTTATATCGGTTATATGTTCTTTGACCATGAAAATGAAGATTTTCTTTATGAAAATCAAAAAGAAGAAGAAATTATTGAACGAATTATGACCAAGGAGGACTAATCATGCAAAAATACACTTCTAAAAACACTTCTATCAATCATAAAAAAGTTCCTTATATCGTTAATCATATTAATTGGAAAGCTTTTGCTGGAGGTAGATGTCTTGATTATGGCTCAGGGAAATTAAACCCTGAGACTTTTTATATTATTTCAGGTAATGAAGTTCAATATCTTCCTTATGACCCTTATTGGTTAAACGAGACAGTGAATAACAAAGCAATGTGTTTGTATCCTACTGTTGTAATATGTAGTAATCTTTTGAATGTAATTGACAGTGATGAAGAAGTTAAACGTATCCATAATTACATCCGTGGGTTGAAAGTGCCTTATTTTATTCGTATCTATTCTGGAGATAAAAGTGGTATTGGTCGAGAAACAAAAAAAGATTGCTATCAAAGAAATCTTCCAACAAAAGAATATCTTTATTGTGATGAAATCATCTACAAGGGTATTATTACTTTACTTCAATATAAAAAATATATTATTTAAGGAGGTTTGAAATGAGTTATTGGACTCAACAAAAAGAAATGAAAATAGAAGATTTTGATTTCATGTTTAATGAATTTGAAAATACAGAATTTTCTGCTTGGGATTTTCTTCATGGATTTTGTGCTTGCTTTGCTTATGCATATGTGATAAAATATGGAGGAACAATAGTTAAAATAAGAAATAAAGAATTTCCAAATATTCATTGCTATGTTAAAATTGAAAAAGGAGGTGAAATTTATTATATAGATATCAGAGGTAAAATAAAAACTGAGGAGGAATTGTTATATGAATTTGAATTGAGTTATCAAGATTTAGATGGATTTTATGATTTTTATGGAGATATTTGGGAGGAATATGAATGGAAGGAATTTCATACTCCTAATCAATTAAAATATTTCTATAATCATTTCGTTATTCAAAATAAAAAAGCATTAGCTGATGCAAAAAAATTTCTTAAAGCTAATCGTGAATTTTATGTTTAATTAAGAAAGGATGTTTTGATTATGTCTATGGTTAAAGTTTCTGTTACTGTTTCTAAGCTTGGTGCTACTATCCCTTCTATTAATCTTCCTCCTGTTGTTACTTGCAGACCTAATGCTCCTTGTATTCATGGATGTTATGCCTTGAGAGGTAATTTCAGATATGATGCTGTTAAAAATCGTTTAGCAGAGAATCTTGCCGCATATAAAGAAAATCCCAAACTTTTCTTTGATATGATTGCTGAACAAACCAAATTGGCAAGATTTTGTCGCTGGCATAGTTCTGGAGATATTGTTGATATGGAATATCTCGCAGGAATGTGTAGAGTTGCTAGAAAAAACAAGGGGGTGAAATATTTGTGCTTTACTAAAAAATATGAACTTGTTAATCAGTACTTGGACGAAGGACATAAAATTCCTAGTAATCTTAGAATTGTATTCAGTTGTTGGAAAGATTTTGTCCCTGAAAATCCTTATAATATCCCTACTACTTGGGTATATTTTCCTAAGAAAGGAGAAAATGAATTTAATCATCTTATTCCCGAAGATGCCATTCCTTGTTCTGGTAAGTGCTATGCTTGTCAGTCTTGTTGGCAATTGAAAAAAGGTCAGTCTGTTGTCTTCAAAAAACATTAATTGAAAGGAGTGATATATTTGACTTGGCAAGGAATTGTATTAATTTGGGCTTTGCAAATCTTAATTGTATTTTATTTCTTGTTGCATAAATAAAGGAGGAAATGTTTTGGGAATTGGTGCTTGTATTGTATTTTTCTTAATTATGATGTTTTGTTTGGAGGTCGGTTTTGATACAATAGTTTTGCTTTTTTGGCCGTTAATTTTATTATTTGTTTCTTGTATTGTACTAATTGTATATTGGTGTAATAAATACAAATAATAAATAAAAACAAAAAAA
>NFZD01014543.1_pt1 | contig 21840 bp, 19 predicted proteins | sample 1095381 | NCBI WGS metagenome assembly NFZD01 (sample SAMN03609891, study PRJNA323583) | gut metagenome | isolation source: feces | host: Rattus norvegicus | place: Denmark: Riget | collected 2013 | reverse complement strand
CAATGGCTAGAATACAAGCTGGTGGTCTTAGTGCTGGTTCTCCTAGGATAGATAGAGCTAAAGCTGAGGCTGCGATAGCTAATAAGAATAAATCTTATTATGAGGCATTTATGAGAGCTACAAGTGCTCCTAGTGTGCTTTGTACATACTGGAGTATAGATGATAGTACATCTTATAGTGAGAGTACTAAGAATGTAAAGCTTAATCATGGTGCTAAGAAGTTTGTAAAGATCAAAGACTTCGTTATATATAACTATGATAGTGAAGATATAGAAGATAAAACTACTGATGATAGAAGACTGTCTATAAACCTTGCTTCTAAAAGTAGTTTCTTACAACCAGGTTCTATACTTCCTAAAGAGGGAGACCACTTGTTATTAGCTAACCAAGGAGCAATAGCTAAACCATATCAAGTTACAAAAGTTACTCCCCTTAAGTTCCTAGATAAAGAAATATGGAATATAGAATATTCTGAGTCTACTGTGTTTACATTGGATGAACTTAATGCTCATGTAATAGAAACTAAAGTATATGTAGGAGTTAATAGTGGAACTGGTGGCTCTGCTCTTATAGACGAAGATGTGAAAGATGTAGTAGACTTAGCTAATGAAGTAGTGGATAAGATACAAACTAAATACGTAGAGCAATTCTACGATGTACAAATGGATGCTCTTGTTTTTAAACCATATGAACAACATGGTAAACTACATCTAAATTATTATGCTAATGATAAGATGCAAGATTATTACGGTGTTCTTAAATTTGGTTATGATAGAAATAAACTATTTATACAAAATGTATATGGTTTTGATGCTATAGAAGAAAACTATGATAAGAGTCTTTATGGTACTCTTATAGATAGGTTCTTTGAAGAAAGAGTTGACTATTGTCCTGATCCAACTAATGGTAAGGCTAGTAGTGATGCAGCTATATCAATACTTAAGTGTATGGAGCTTAGAGAAAGAATATTTGCTGAATACAGAGGATTTAGAGAATATACTTCTAAATATGTATTTAACACAAGACTTTATCTAAGACCTAAAACTGAACATATGATACTTACTAGATATTATAATAGTGGTGTTATGTTTGTAGATATGTTTGATACAGCTGGATTCTTTGATGCTAGACTTAAAAAGAGTTGGGTAGACTATGAAATAACGAGTCCTGTTATACTGCCAGTACTTGATATGTATATGGATGAGAAATGGGATGACATACTTGCATATTGTAAAAAGCTTAAGAGATATAACCCGTCTAAATTCTGTATAGATGATTATATGGGTGTACCACTAATGCTTATATGTATAAATACTGCAATAGCTAAAAAGACTGATAACAAAGACTTTGGAACATATAGAATGTAGGAGGATATGATAAATGGACGAACAAGATATGATGACTCAATTTGAAACATTTGCATGTTTATGTAGAATTTACAAAGACACAGAAAGTGCTGGTAAAGAGATAGAGCAAAGAATAGAAGACGAAAATGCTCAAATAGATATTTAATGGAGGTTATAACTAATGGCAAGAAATAAAGATAAAGCAGTTGAAAATGTGTTTGCTAGACCCGAGGTTCCTGTTGAGACTACAGAAGAAGTAGTAGCTAAAGAAGAAAAAGAGCCAAAAGAATACAATGTATGGGTACTAGAAGATACACCTGCACCAGAAGTTGAACAAGTAACAGTAGCTGTATCAGTAAAGGTTAATACTAAGAAAGAGGAGGAAGTTAAAGATATGAACGAACCTATTATATTTTACTATGGATTTTACAGTGTAAATCACCCTACTAGAAAAGGTATGTTAATGGAGCCACTTCACAGCATCACTGGTGAAACTAGAAAATGTCCTTGTAACAGTATAGCTATTAAATTAGAAAACGTAGTAGCATTATGTGAAAATGGATATATTCTTAAAAACCTTGACAGATCTTTATTTAGAGGAAGAAGTATTAGTAAGAAAAACATCAAAGCGTATGTTGAATATATTACTAATATGATCAATAACGGATTCTTACAAGAACAATAAAAAAAAGTGGGCCTTAGAGCCCACATTCTTTTATTCCCAGTTTGACTTCATCCAATCAGGATCTTCTGTCCTTTTTGGTGCAGTTACTGTAGATGATTCTGAACCTACTGATGGAAGTGTTACGCCAGTGTTATTAAAACTAGATTCTGGTTCTGGCCATGGTGGTAGTTCACTTGTGTCTACTGTATCTATTATACCATCTGCAGTAGCTTCAAATAAGTTGGGACCAAATCCATCTGGTGCAGTATTTTCAGATTCTACTCTACTTTCTTGTTCTACTTCTGCTTCATGTGCTTTCATAGCTATTTCAGTAACGTCAGGTTGTACGGATTCATATTTAGGTGTTAAAGGTTTTTCAGGTGTCTTATCAGCATTTGTTTTTCTGAATACTTCATTACCATTCATTACAGCTCCTGATACTGTAGTACTTTTAGGTTTTAAGAAACAGCAATGTTTATATTCTAGTGTAGCCTCCCCTTTTACCACAAGTTCTAACATATGTTCTGTTAGTCCTAGTTGTTCACATAATAATTCAATTTTACTCATTTTGTTACCTCCTGTATTTTTGTTTTGTATCCTGTTATTATATACAATTATCGTTATTATAAGAAAAAAAATAGCATTCTATACGAATGCTACTTCTTTGTGACCATCAGCCATTCCACGGTTTCTGTATAAGATACCGTCTGCTGATGTATACACATTACCATTAAATGTGTATAATTTTTTTGAGAATAGTATAGCATACATTCTTTCTGTATATTCTATATATTCTCTTCTTCTAGACCAACCGTCTTGAGCAACTGTTGTTGTTGGTTTTATTACAACTTTTTCTCCATCGTTTGTGTAGATATACATATCTACATCCTCTATAGCTATTTCAACTATAGATTTTATTATGTAGCTATGATCCTTGTTGATCATAACTAATTCTCTTCCTTTTTCATTAAATACATTAATTACTCTTGCCATATAAATCACGTCTCCTTTTATTATATTATTTATTATTACATTTTATAATATATAACTAATTTTTTAATAAGCTTTTCACTATTTTGCCATAAAAAAGTAGGGAATTACTCCCTACCTTTATATGTGATAAGCTTTGGCTCTATTGGCAAACTTCTATCACCAAAGTCCTTACTCTTTGTATTATATACTATAACTATTTCTTTAAAAGCATCTTCACCTATATCAAATGCAACTGCTTTAAGCATACTTTCTATAGCAAACTTATCATAAGTCTTATTACCATATGGCAAGTCCTTATCACTATCAGCAAATATGATAAGTCTTTCAACTGTATCTATATGCTGTTGATACCAATACACTATATCACTATGTAGAGACTGAAATCCCATTGTAGCAATATACTTGGCTCCATAGATATATGCATAGAAATTATAAACATTTATTAAATCAAAGATACCCTCAGTAAACACAAGAGTCTTGATACCATCTTCTCCCTCACGTTCAAGAGTATATCCATTATTACTTACACCGTCTGATAAGTTAAATATAACTTTTTGGTTCTTAAATATATGACGATAGTTTACTGTAGAATAGTTATCTGTTGCAAATGTAACAGCATTTTTATCATTCTTTATATTCATAGCATTAAACTTTTCCATCACTATGTCATCTTCGTCAAAGTTCTCAGTTATAACTTCATGTAAGTTTGGTATTATTCTATATTTAAAAACATCTTCATACTTAAGATCTATTCCAGTTCTTTTCTTAAAATACTGTTTCTGTGCGTCTGATATAATTCTATCTTGTACTATAATAGGTCTAGAATCAGTACTGTAAGATTGTATGTCAATTCTATTAGTTTTATTCATAAGGACTTTAATTGCCTCTTTATCTGTAAAACCAAGGTCATCAAAATCCTGTGGTGTAGCAAACCTTTTAAGATCACAAGATGCTCTAAAACATTTAAGAAATACAGAACTACCTTCATTTATAAGAGCATAAAGAGTTCTACGTTTCTTTTTAGCACAAGTTGTACAAAGTCTACTACCATCTATTTTAGTCCAGCCTTTACTACCTACTTTACCGTGTAGCTCAGCTACGCAGAAGTCGCGAAACTTCTTAGTAGCTAGACTAACACTCATTTCTTTTTCCAATTATATCTTCTCATTTATAAGGTAGTCTCTAAGACCAACTACCTCTGGATCCATCTCATAATCTTCTATCTTATCTTCTTCGTCTGTGTATGTATCTGGGAATAACAGATTACGTACTCTGGCTGGACTACTTACGAAGTGGAATAAGTCTAAGAAGTCATTCTTAGATAAGACTATTTGTTGTGTTTCGTCACTATATAGTTTAAGTACAGCATTAAATGATCTTGCACTTACTTCTCTAATATCATGTTGAATTAGATATTCTTCTATTTGCTCATCTGTCTGTGTTTGCATAACAGTTGGCTCTAGTAACATTATATCTATAGTTCTATGTAAGAAACTAAGTTCTGGTCTACTCTTAACTCCTAAATAGAATAATAGAAGTATAAACTTATTATAAAGACCAAATGTTTCACTATATACACGAGACTCTCCAGTAAGTGAAAGTAAACATCTATGAATTATAAATTGATTAAATAGATGTGTCTTAGCTACTTTAAACTTCTTTATAAAGCTCATATCTAAGTCATATTTACCTAGTTCATCTATTATTTGCTTAAATAGATTTACAGATGTAGTCTTTCTAAGCTCGAATAGATGTTTGAATTTATCTTCATAAAACCCAACATCTTTACGTACAGATTTCTCATCAGATCCATCTATAATAAAGTCGGGTATATTTACATCAAGTATTGTAACCTTTGTATCTTGTCTAGTTATTATATTCTTAATTGTAGTTTGAATATAAGCTGCTAGGTTTTTAGATACAAACTTGAAATCTGTGTATTCTTTACCAACTGTGTAATAGATTTTATCTTTGTCCTCTTCACTATTACAATATTTAAGAGCAGTCTCATCGTCTACAGCTGGTGGCATATACTTTTTAAGCGCAGCTATAATGCTAATCTTATGTTTTCTAGCATAATAGAATGCGTCTCTACCAGTTTCCTCAAACTTACGTTGAAAACCAATATCTGCTGCATTATTCCAAGTTTTAGTTACAAGTTGTATTATAAAGTTATCTATGTAACTATGCATTTCTTCTAGATCGTCTTCATCTTCAGACTCAGATCCAAAGTCAAAGTATTGCTTAGCTAGCTTTATAACATTTATCATAAGAGGATCTATGAATTCAACCATAGTCTCCTCAAATTTCATTATTCCCCTTAATAATGACGCATGTAAATAACTAAATTTTATAGCAGTAGCAATACAAGCCAAAATATTAGTATGCTCGTTATTAAGCGTAATATCTGTAGTTGCATCTTTACTATCTATATTTTCCACAGAGTTATCTCTTACATATCTACAAATCTTATCAATTAAATAATCATCTAACTGACAATACTTGACTATCATAGGTATTTGTGTTTCAGCATAATTAGACGGTTTTAAATTATACCACTTATCAACGCAAATATCGCTATAAGTCTTATAGATATGTAGTGCTATCCTTTCATATTCAGGTCTGTCTGTTTCATAATAATATGCTAAGAAGTGGTTTAATCCACAACATACTTTAGCCAGTGTGTCAGACTGGATAGAACTTTTAATTACAGTATAGTTCGTAGCACGTCCATTAATATGAAACATAATCTTCTTCTGGTGTCTACCAAAGAAACAATGCATTCCTTTAGAACTTCTTTCCATTTCTTTCTCCATGAATCTTTCTCCTCCTTAAGTTTGTTATGTTATTCTATTACAACGTTTCTGTCTTCCCCATTTTCTCCTACCAATAACTTTATCTTAGTAGCATAAGCATTATTCATTGCATCTATATTATGTGATATTATGAATATTTGTGATATTCCCAGAACTGTTCTAATGCTTTCTAATATATCATTATACTTAATTCTATTTGTAGCATCCATAAACGAGTCACATTCATCTAGACAAAGTATAGGATATCCTATAATTGCTAGAATAGATGAATTTAGTAATAAACTTATTATAGCTGTTTCACCAGCCGATAATTGAATTGCATCATTTATTACTTTATCTCTTACTGTTACTTCGATTGTTATCTCAGAATCAGATGGAATTATAGAAACGCTCATTTGTATACTATTATTTATAAGTATCGAATTAGTAGTCTTTTCTATAAAGCTAAGGTTATTTCTAAGAAGACTAATAGGTATTTCTTTATCTATCAAGTCTTTACATCTTAAGAATAGTTTACGTTTTCTATCATATTCTACCAAATTCTTGTTTAGATTTTTTAGATCATTTAAAGTAGCCTGTGTTTTAGTCTTCTCTATAACCATACTTTCTATTTGAATTGGTATATTATCTATATCTTTCTTAAGATCTCTTAGAATACTCATACAATGAATCTTATCTTCATTTATTCTATTAAATCTAGAGTGTAGATCTACTATTTGACTTTTAAATTCTGTTGCAAACTTAATTATATCTTTATCTGATATATCAAGAGCTCCGATAGCTTTATATAAAGTATTAGTAAGTATTCTATCACAAGTTTTCATCTCGTTCTTAGCATCATTTAAATACTTTTCTAAGTTAACTCTATCATCTATTAGGTCTATCTTAGCTAGATTTATATTAAGATTAGTCATCTCTATCTTAGACTCTATGTCTTTGATATCATTTTCATATAACTCTATACTATCTTTAGACTCTTCCAACCAATCACTTAAGTTTGATATAACTGGAGTAAAGTCTTGATTTATACAATGCTTTACCACTGTATCTATATTATCGAGTTTTAACTTATCTATAACTGGCTGTCTTAGATAATTATAACGTTGACCCATTATATTATTACTAAGATCTTCTATAATACTAATAGCTCTTTGACCATCATATTGTGTTAACTTACGCTCTTCTAGGTCTCCGTCTATAAGTTTGTCATATCTTTCCTTATAATCTTTTATAAACTGACCAGTTCTGACTATTTTATCATAAGCCTCGCAAGTATTACATATGTCAGCTCCAGGTGTTGAATAAACATTACCATCACTATCATTAAGCGCAGCTTTATATTTACCAACAAAATCACTATCTTCTGATATTCCTTTTCTAAGCTTGTCTAAATATTCTCTAAGCTTTTGAACAGTTTCTATATTAGTAATACGAGTTAGTAGAGATGTTATAGACTCTCCATAACTTTTAAGAGTATTTATAAACTTAATATCATCAGAAAGTTTATCAATATTGACATATTTGTTAACTTTTTCCTTTATAGCACTTAAACCTTTAGTTTTCTCATTTAAAAGCTCCGTATACTGCTTTAGAGACGTTTGTAGGGTCTCTAGGTTACTTAAACTAGTTAACTTATTATTACAATCAAGAATGCTGTTAGACAGCCTCTCAGACGTTTTTAGAGCATCTTGGTATTCTTGATAATATTGATAGATAGTTCTATTGTCATTGATATCTTTATACAAATCGTATATATCATTTAGAGCATTTATATTCACATTTTCAAGCTCATTCAGATTATCAAGTCTCTCCTGTTGTATATCATAATCTTTAGTAGCTTTCTCTAGTTGTATTCTCTTTTCTAATATACTTCTATCCATCTTTTCTATATCATTAGTAAGACTTTCTTCTGTGTATTGAGACGCAATCTTAACTTTACGTTTTTCATACATCTTAGCCATTGCTGTATGTTCTGTCGCAAGTGCTTTAACATTCTTCTTAAATAGTTTTAATATAGGATTATCAATAGTGGTTTCTAGTATCTTCTTTCTATCTTGCCCTTTACTACTTGTTATACCATTTGCTTTAAATGATAAGAACCCAACAGTCATACAGTTTGTATCAAAGTTTAAATACTGCTTTACTAGCTCTTCAAACTTATCACAATGACCAGTAGGGTTAAGCTCTATTTTAACCCCACCGTCTATTTTATTTAAATAAGACTTACAACTATGCGATTTCCCCTTTGGTACATACTCATGAATAGTTTCAAACACAGTACCATCTATAGTTGTAAAGTTTATCTGTTTGTATCCAGTTTCTCCTGCTTTAATTGGATAACTTCCTATAAATCTGTTAGACTTAGATAATGGTTGTAGTACATCTATAAGAAAGCTCTTTCCTGCTCCATTTCTTCCTAAAATACTGATTATATCATTATCTACTCTAAACTCCTTATTTCCTAATACAACATGATTTATAAGTTTGACATATGTTATTCTTAGATAGTTCCCTTTCATATATTACGTAGCCTCCAAATTCAGTTTTATCTATTATAAATCTAGTAGTTTGTACTACTCTATACTTATTCCAGTTTACTGTTTTATATACTAATTTAGTAAAATACCAAAGTTGTACTCCTACTAACATACTTAACATTATAGTTAATGTCATTAAAAATATCAATTCTATCATCTTCAATCTACTCCTTATCTTTATATTCAAAATAATCTTTATATATATCTAAAATTGTAACCCAACCACATACTCCAGATGAAGTCTCACTTCTTGTACAGTTAGAGTCTATAAGTCCATAAGCATCATCTAGCTTTAAAAATCTTTCTTCAAATGGTATAGCCCCTTTTCCACCTTTATCTTTACGATTAGGATTTGTGTCTCTTTCATGGAAGTATTTCTTATAAGAGAACATTTGAAATACATCTAGTGGGTGAGTATTTGTATTTGTCATAAACAAGTCTGAGTTACTACTTATTGTCATTATAATTTGTAGTGGCTTAGGTGCTTGTTTACTGCTAATCATACCAGAGCTTTCCTTACCTGAAAATCCACCACTGCTTAGGTCGGTAATTTTAAGTAAGTTATCTCCTAAATGACTATAAAGTCCGTAATACAGTTTTCCATTAAATCCAAGTATAAGTGATTTAATTGTCTTAAGACTTATAGCCTGTCTAGAAACACGGAACTGTTTACTAACAGCATTGGTTTTAGCTTTTTCGTTCTCTTCTTCTTTCTTAAGCTCTTCTATTTCTTCCTCCGTTACTTCTTCTGGTAAGTCTATTTCTACGTCATCGTCTTCTGAACCACTATCATCACTAGCTAGCATATCATTAAGCTCATCTGCCTGTGCATCTTTATGTAAATAATAAGCATCATCATGTTTAAATATATTGATATATGGTACAGTGTTAGGTGACTTCTCTCTTACAGCATCTATATTATTAATATACATGTTATAAGTGTTCATTAAGATTGTTTTAGTTCTAGTATTAAGATCACATTTCTCTAGATCCCTCATAAGATCTTCTACTTCTGGTTTATCAAAAGCAAATAGTGGATTACAATATCTATCAAAGAATTTCACATAAAAGATCTCAACTTGTTCTCCTTTCTCATTAGTATAAAATCCGCTATCAAAATATGCTGTGTATTTTGAATAACTTCTTTTATATTTAGCTCTAAATGCAAGTTTAATTTGTCCTAGTTGTGACTTACTATAATGATAACGCTCACTAATATATGGATAACGCATCATACCATTTATATTATAATGTGTATTGTCTTCTAGAACTGGTACTAATAAAGTTACTATATCCTTAAGGAATAAGTCTTTATCTTTATTATCTATATCATCATACGCATAAGTATGTATTTTTGCTTGCTCTTCAAAGAACCTCAATACATCTGGTATTATTGTAAATTCTCTACTGTATTGATTTTTTATCTTATTTATAGTGTTTCTAATCTCAACACCTTTTGTAGGAAATAAGAAGTTAATTGGTGAGAACGCAAATAAGCATCTAAATATTCTTACATTATTTAATGTTGTAGATGCGAACACAGGGTCTCCACTTCTATGAAGAATATCATCCTTATAATATCTTAACATAGCCTTTTGTACTATAGACTCTTTATAAGGTACTTCTTGGTATCCTACTAGAACAGACTCGAATATACTACTGGCATTAGGGTCAGCTAGCATATCTCTAAAATATTCCCAAAAGTCTCTGTCCTTTGTTTTAATAATTCTATCGTTAACAAATCCTGTTTTATAAAACGAGTTACAGTATTTGTCACGTAGAATGTCCTCTTTTGTTCTGTTTCTTTTAAATGTCATCATATTTCATCTTCTCCTTTTCAGTATAAGTTATGTTGAATCAAGTTATCATATATAATTATTGTATTTTTTAATTAACAAAAAAAAAAAGAGATCAATTAAGATCTCCTTTCTATTACAGCCTATTTAAATATATTAAATAAGCATCCAATCATATCTGACATATGACCGTTAAGTGCTCTGCCTTTAGGATCGTCTCCGAAAACACATAATTTATTTTCTAAAGATTTTTGAGCCATAGATGCTACTTGTTTAACTCCAGATCCTACGGCTGCTTTAATAACTCTTTCTGGGTTTTGTCCAATGCAATTAGCTATTTCTACTAATTCTTCTTCTTTAGGTAAAGCAAATTTAAAATCTCCTGTTTCTTTATCGAACTCAAAAGATTTTGTGAAACTAAATGAACCTCTTGGTTTCTTAGGCATTGGTTTAGCATTTTCTACAAATTGAGAACCAATGTTTTGTTCAACTGGTGCTCCATTTACATTTGCTGTACCATTAGTTTGAGTATCTATTTGACTAACACCTACGCCAGAACTAACATTCGCATTGACGTTTGATTTAACATCATTTATTGGATCATTTACAGGTTGAGTATTTACATTTGTTACACCATTAACATTGTCAGCCATTTGTCTTACAAATGTTTCTTCTTCTGGTGTTAATTTTTTAACATGTGGACTTTTGAACATTACATCAATAACGAAATCAGCCACTCTAAGTTTAGAGTATCCAGCCATCTCGCATATCATTAAACCATTTTGTACCATGTTCTTTAATTCTACTTGTCTTTCTATTGTCATATTATTTCTCCTTTTTGTCCCTAGTCTAGACTCATTTAAATTTTGTTAATAAGATATTTCGACTAGTCATTATTTTATCTTATTACACTTTACAATATATAATTATCTAAAAATTAAGGTTTAATAAAAATGACAAGAAAAATGGGACCTTTTACGATCCCATTTGTATTACATATTACCAAGTGTTACCATTGAAGTTAGTATTGAACTTATCTTGGTTTAGATCTTTAGATATGAAAGTATCATCTCTTTTAGCTCCCCTCATAGCCTCATTTCCAAGTTCAATATCATAGTCCCAATCCCAACTTCTATCAGGTCTTACCATAAATGACTTAATTTTGTATTGGAATCCACTTGGGAAATCAAATACATTGTTGTCTTTAACTATAACACCGTCTGTAGATGGTACAGATAATCTTTCAAACATAAGTCTGTTTCTATCAAGTCTTGCTACATTAGTAATATAATCTTTCATATTGAGAATATCTTCATATATGATTTCTCCAATAATACTTACAACACTTCTAGTATCTATATCACTTATAGCTGCTAAAGTATGCTTAGTTAAGGCATCATAGTTTAACTTAGCATGTTTTGTAATATCAGCTGCTGGAATACTCCAATATTTTCTAATAGCGTTTGTATTATTTACAGATGCTTGAACCATATTATTTAGGCTCATTGCATCTGGAGCAGTTAATATTTGTGGAGTCATTTCTCCTGATATTAGGTCTGCTACTATTGCTATTGATAGAACTCCCATTTGAGTACCTTGTCTTATTTCCTCTGGGTTTGTATAAACTATGACTGCCGATACAGATCTATCATTTTGTTTAATGATATTTCTATATATAATATCCTTTGTAACTGAAGCCATCGCCTCACAAGTTTTCTCTAATAACACTTTCTTATTCAACATTTGATTTAACATTTCTATTCCTCCTGTATTTTTAATTAAGTTTTATTTTCTATTATCCTACAAAGTATTTAAATACATCTTCAACGTCTAGTTTATCATATTCAGACTTATCAGTCTTGAATTGATCCCATAGTTTCAAGAACTTAGCCAATGTTGTTGGAGTATTTAGCTTGTTTCTAGTTATAAACTTTCTAAGCTCTCCAATAGGTTTTCCATATTTACCTACGTTTGCATACTTAGAACCAGCATACTCACTCTTAATAGGGTTTCCTGTTCCTTTAGGGAATATTCTCATAAGCTCATTTATAATCTCATCATAGTCAGCTCCCCTATTAACTATAAGCTCACTTATAAGATCTCCCAAGATGTATCCAAATACATCTTTAAGCTCAGCGCTATTATAAGGATCAAACTTTTGGTTCTTCATTTTGTTTCTAAGAAGATCCATTGCAGTTGCTGGAAGTTTCTTATCATGACTTCCACTATTGTATAAATATTCCGCTTGTTTAATTATCTCAAGTATATTTGGAACATTTATAGCTGCCGCAACATCAAGTGGTTTCGTAAATCCTTGATCTACTCCTATATTAGATGCTCCTACACCGATACCACTTACAGTTGTACTTTGTATGTTATTACCCCATACATCATTGCTTCCTGTGTTAACAACATTTACGCTGTTGTTTCCACCATTCCAATCATAACCCATTCCAGTCACTTGACTGCTGTTAGGCCAGTTAACTCCAGTTGAACTGTTCTCATAAACAGAAGTAGTTCCGTTTGCATTTTCAAATAATTTCATATTTATTACCTCCTATAATTTTAGTTTGTTACAGTTAATCATATATAATTATCACATTATTAACCTTTATTCTTTACAACATATTCTTCTCTCAGAATATCATGTATTTCCAATCCATAATAACCTAATAGCTCTTCAGCCTTTCTAATAGTAATCTCAGTATCTCCACCAACTAACCCACATATAATTCTAATTATATTTAGCTTTCTCTGATGTTCGTCTTTTGTTAATGCTATACCTTTATCACTATTTTTACAAGCCATTACCACCGCACTTGTAAACGGTGGTAACTTCTCATTATACGGATCTGGTAGCTTATGATTAGCATCTTTAATCATCAGTAGCTCATCATTCTCATTATGAAGACTATCTACCTCATCCATACTCATTGGTCTCAGAGTATTAATATAATAGTTATGTCCTGCAATGCTTACTATTTCATCACTCAGACATACTGCGTCATAGATTTGACATGGTAATATCAAACCATCCATAGTTTTAAAAGCCCAATCTTTACTGGTATATCTTTCTTTAGATATCTCGAATTTCTTTCCCGTGTCATCAACTCTTAAATATCTGTAATCCATTATATTTTAATCCTCCTCTTCACCATCTTCTGATCTAAATCCAATTCCAATTCCTGCTCCATTCATGCATTCTATAATACTATATTGGGCCTCCCCATTTTTCCCATTTAGTATTAAATTAATATCCGCATTTGTTGCAACATTAATTCCAATATGTTGATTTTGTACATCCATCTTACCACTCTTCTTAGAATTAAGTGCACGTCCATCTCTCTTACTACTATCTTTATGGTTAGCAAATCCTTTTGTATTCTTTTCTACTACAGAACAGCTACTATTTCCATATTCACAATCATGTACATCTCTAAATGTAAATAATCTACCAACAGTATGTAGAGAAGTCGTTTCTATTTTATCATCTCCAAAACCTACAAAGATCTTAGACTTACCATATCCTATATACTCTTCCCCTAGTTTAATAAGTTTTTCAGCTGTTTCCAAACTTATATTATTAGAATATGGCTTTAGTATTATTCTCATAAAGTCTATCTTTAAGAACTCATATAATGATTGTGGTGTGAACTTAGAATAATTAAATTCATCACTACAACCAAGTATCGAATGAAATTTTTCTACAAATTCAAATGCTCTTTCAGGCGTTATAAGATCCTTTTGAACTAAATACTGTAGCTTGTCTCCAAAGCTAGATAGTAGAACTTCCCATATAAGTCCACCAACTGTTCTGTTTATAATTGCAGTTGCTGGATACACAAGCTCAATGGTTCTACCATATTCATCAGTAATGTAGTCATCTGGATATATCCTTTCCTGTGTTGCCTTGCCTCCGTAAATGTTTACCAAATAAGTTAGCATACCACCAACTTATATTAAATTGTTAAGTCATGAGTCGCTCATTCTCATGACCAAGTCTTTACATACTTGTCTCTAGGTTTCCCTAGAACCTATTACTATAACTATAATAGACGACTGCATACTTACGGCAGTGCATGCAGTCGGTCAGACTATATCACATCTCTTTATATTATATTAAAACACACACATAACACACAAACTAAATTAAGCTTTATAATCTCCTACGTTTTCAACTAAATCACTAGAAATAACTTCAACCATTTGTGGACTATCAAATGAACTATCTATAGGTCCCAAATTGTTAGTAACGATATGACTTGTACCAGTCCATCTAGTCCAAAAGTTCAATATACGTTTGACATAAAATCTAAATCTTTCCATATTAGAAGTATGAACAAACACAAATAACTCTGGAATAGCTGGATTAAGTTGTAAGATACTGTCTGGTAACCTTATAGCTGCAAACTCATAGTCTTTTAACTTACTATTTCTGCATACAGCTGTAAACGTGGCTTTAGTCATTGCTCTAAGTGATACTTCGTCTTTAGTTAATACATTATTTAATACTGTATTACTATGATTTTCACTAGGAGTTACCCAACGTAAGTTACCAAGTTCATAGTGACCATTATTATCAATTCTATCAAGCTCTAAGCCCTCTACATAACCATATACATCAAGTAACTTAGTAGCTACTTCAACTGGTGTTTTACCAAGTCTACATTCAATACCTCTACCACCATAGTTATAGAACTGTGAACTATAAGGATCTCTACAACGAGATATTACACCAGTTGCTATACTTATAAGATTAGCACGAACGTATTGTGGTATTTTATCACGTTTCTTCTTAGTACAATATCCACAGCTTGAAGTATGACCACTGATAAGGTGGTCTTGAGCTACAACCGCTTCACGACCACAATCACACTTACATTTCCAGAAACGTCTTGAATAGACTTTTCCATTTGGATATGTTCTAGGTTTACTAGGAGCTTCTTCTATAACTGTAAGTTTGTTATATCTTTTTCCTGGTTTAGGTTCAAAGCATTTACCACATGACTTAGCATAACCATTTCTCCAAAGACTAATATTTACCCAAGTTCTGTTACCACAATCACATTGACAGTGATACATAGTTCTTAGTGCTTTAGTAGCTCTTCTAGAACTATTCTCCAACGGTACTTCTTCTCCTGCTTTGATTGGCTCAGTGGCTAGAAGTAATAGAGAACCATGTTTTACTCCTGGTTCATCTCCATATCTTTTCATAAATTCCTCTTTTGTTAATACATTTCTTTCGTTCATAATTATTATATTCACCTCCTGTTTTTATAATATAAAGAGAGTCTGCCATTTCCCAGGGTCTTTTATGAGCTATTACCCCAGTACGTTTATAATAAACTAGTCGTTGACCAATTAATATTCATTTATATATTAACCAGTGCTGATTACCCATTGTTATCACCTGTGAGTGGACAGAGCCCATTTCATTTAAACTCACATAGCATCCTAATCCTTGTTTCTGCTCGCGCTCCATATAGGCGATTAGGCTCTTAGGGACTTCCAGCAATTAAGCAGATTTCTATCACACATCACTGTATGAAAGTCCAACATTTAGAAAACTTTTGACCTATTGTAGGTACGTCTATTGTATTAAATTTCATTCTTACATATGGATATTTAAGTTCTTGACCATTAACATTAAATGCTTCATGAGAGAAGTTTTCTTTAAGTATACGAAGTTGATAGCTACAACGGTCATAGAAGTTATCAACTAGAGGTGCTACGATATCATATACTTTGCGACGAAAATCTAGAAGTTCTAGTCTATATTTTTCTAGATCTGGGTCTTTAATAGGGTTGTTACAATACACTTCTACTGATGTAAGATAAGAGTTCTTATGCATTACAATAGTATCGTCTTCTGCTCCTGTAGCCATTTTAGTAGATTGTGAAAGTTCTGATACAATACCGATATCATTACAGATTTTAAACACAATCGTGTTCTTAATAAATTCACCTATTTGTGGGAACTTACCTGGATAAGATGATTTAATAGATTTATTATTAAGATGTACATTAACTGTTTTACATTTTATGGTTGTAAAATGTCTAACAAAGCTTTCTGATACTAGAGCTGAGTCACCAGAGTTGTGCCAGTTAGTTGCTACAATAGTACGCGGATTGTATCCATAACCTACTATATCGGTAGTAGGATTATACTGGTCTGGATATTTTATAAGAAAGTTATCTTGAGAAACATCTACTTCTTCTCCAATGGGAAGTTGTAGTAAGTCTGTGTTCTCTTTACATCCGAAGCCATTACATTCTATAGTACCATTAGTATCTAGATAGTCAAACTTACCGTTATCTTCATAAATAATGATTTTACGGAATTGATAACGAATTACTCCTAGAACTTTAACAGTCTTACCCTCAGGTCTTTTAATACAACTAGAACGAGTATAAACGTCTGCTGCCATACTGGAGTCTATAAATGGTGGTTCAGCGTTTTTAATTGGTAAAACCATAGTTTGCTGTTGTGATTGGCTCATGTCCATACGTTGAGATGCATTTTGTTTTTGACAACATCCACCGGCATTCCTTTTAGATTGAACTGTTTCAAGGTTTACTCCAATGATGTTTGCCACTTTAAGAGACTCAAGATTAAACTTTTCTATACGTTCTGCTTTAGGTAGATCTGCTATAGAGTCCATAAAGGCTTTGTCTTCCCTTACTTTATTTCTTGCGTCTTGATAAGTTACTAGAGGTCCTAGTAGTCTCCTGTCTTTTTTAGTATAAGTCCAAGTATTACTTGGTCCAGTCTTTCTCATATTTCTTATTCCTCCTGTTTGTTATGTCGTACATATTGTTGTCCATTTTATTTAGTATTTAATTTCTAAGTTTGCTATTAAACACAATAGTAAAACATAATGTGTTTTCTCCTTTGTTAAATACTTTAAGTTGGTCTGCGTTTATAAGCATTCCAAAGTAACGAGTTACTTGAGCTACATGATCAAAGTAATATTTAACATTAAAGTCTTTAGCTGTTACAACGAATTCATTCTCAGGATCTTTGTCATCGGCATACTTAGTTCTAAATCTAATCTCTTTATAGTTATCAAGATTAGCACTAACTATAGTAGCAAGTTTATTTTCTGATGGATATAGATCACTTAGAAGTTCGAACTCAAAACGTTCTTTCCTATTGTCTGTATCACGTTTGAACTTAACTATAACATCATTAACCTCAGTTAACATAAAACTAATAATATCTCTGTCTTCACTCACGATATTTTTATAAAATTTACATATTGCCATATTAAATACCTCCTATTAATATAATTTTTGTCTTACGGCATTGTATCATATATAATTATTGAGTTATTAGTAATGTGCCACAAATAGAGTGGGCTATGAGGCCCACCATATTTGTTTAACATAACTTGATTGGAGAATATATTGTATTAGGGTGACAAGTCCTAACACAACATAGAATGGAAGAAACATACCTTATATCTTCTTCACACTTTATTTGTTTATATTTATATTAAAATTTATTTAATATCTTGTAAGTATAGATCCCAGTCTCTTATTTTATCCATATCTATTTTAAAGTTAAGAGCTTGACCTACTGAAACTACTGCTACTAGAGCTTCAAGAGCTGCTTTATTAGTATTTTTCATTTTATTAGAAAGATCTTTGAATTGAGTTGATTCTTGTCCAAATTGATCAAACGCCTCTCTCATAGGAGCCTCAAATATCTTTCTAGTGTATCCTGTTACAAATCCAGTTAAGTCACCATTTCTTAAGCTATAGAATGGAGTTCTACCACCTATAGTTATTTTGCTGACCTCCTGTACACTTTCGAACGGATTTCCTGATCCTTCTGCTGAACCTTCGTCTGAGCCCTCATCACCAGAACCACCTTCTGATCCTGCCTCAAACGGATTACCTCCATTAGATTCTTCTGTTTCTCCTGTTGAGCCATCATCTGATGAACCAAAAGGATTATCTGATCCAGAGTCACCACTGTCCCCATCTGTTGTACCTGTATCCTCTCCAAAAGGATTGCCAGAGTCTTCAGAACCTTCACCGCCATCTTCAGCAAAATCACCGTCAGTACTATCCTCGCCAAATGGATTACCTCCTTCTTCGCTTTCGCCTTCAGAGTTTTCCCCATTTTCCTTGTCGAATGCTCCAGTAGTATCTTCTGCATCTTCTTCTTCTATTTCTTCATTTTCGTCTAGAGCTGCCTCTTTATCACCTTTTTGTTTTTCTTTTTCAAGTTGAAGTACAAGTTTGGCTACGTCTTTGATTTCTCCTACTTTCTTTTCTAGTAATTCGTTTACCATGTCAGAAAGAGTGTCTCCTAAACCATCTCCGTTATCTTCAGCAAAAAGATCTACCTCTGCTGCCTCTTGAGCTAAATGTTGTTTGTCTTCATCTATTCTAAACATTTCATTATGTTCTATCATCCATCTTTCAGCAGAGTTATCAACTGTATCTATAAGAGATTCCATATAAGCTCTAATAAAAGTAGGTTTTTTAGTTTGTAAATATTCTTTTTGTGTATCATAAGTTATTCCTAGTTGAGTAGCTAGTGGTCCAGCTATAGCAGACTCACATCCAGATACTCTAGCTATTATTTTACCCACAACATTCTCGAAATATTTTTGTTTCATGTGGTGTCTGTCAATAGTAACATATACCTTTTCCATTTTAATTTATACCTCCATTATAATGTTCTAACGAAATCAGGATTGCATAGTAATGCTTTAAGAAGTGATGCATTACTATAAGACGGTTCACTATTTACTAATGTAGTAAATATGTTTGAGTCTGCTAAAATTCTATTAGCAAGATCTTCACTACTCTCACCAGGTAATCTATGACTATTAATTAAGATACGAAGTGTAGAATAAAAATCTATTATTGATTCATCTAACATGACATTCCTCCCCTTGAAATTATATTTTCAGCTACTTTGTTACCTTTAGTTATTATAAGCATTACTTTATACTGAGCGTCCATTTTTGTGTATTTAGCTTCAGGCATAGATGCTATATCTTTAATAAGAGTTGCAGGATATTCTTCTAGAACTTTAAAACTACGTCTTATAAGAGTTCTTATATCTTCTTCTTTCTTAAGATCAGCCATTGCGTCTTTAATAACTTTTTTAAGGTGTTTAAGTTGTTGTTCTGGTGTTCTGTTGTTAAGTTTCATATGTTTCTCTGATATAAGCCAACAAAAATAACTATGATTTTGCATCATTTTCCATAGGTAATAAGCATTAGGTTTGCTAGCATAATATACAAATATATCAGCGTAGTCTTCTTCTGATAGATACTTTTCTGCTTTATGAAATCCTACGTTCCATGCGTCATCAAGAGTTATCCTAAACTCTTCTGAGAATAAAATATCATTATGAATCTTTAACATATTATCTACGTCTTTTATAGATAGATCTCCTATCTTACGTTTAGCATATAGTGCTTTAACCGTTTTGTTGCTATTCTTTATAAATTTAATATCGGCTTTTGTGGGTTTCCGATAGAATATTCCATGAATATGAAAAGGACTTAAGATAGTAAGATTTTGTAATACTTCTGAACTATCATAGAGAGGTTTAAATACTTTCTTCATTTCGTTCATATTCTTAAGTCCTACTCCCATTGTTGCTTTATTTAATCTTGGTCTAGAATCTGTAAAGGGGTCTCCATAAATTCTTATATGAAGACATTTATCGTATCCGAAATCTTTATACTGTTTCTGTATATCTTTTGGTATCGGTACAATCTCTGCAAAGTTTCTAGATATGTCTCTTAATTTCTTCATAAACCTGTCTCTCCTATTATTTTGGTATTATTGTCCTAGTAAACGAGTTCTACTATAAACTTCATTACTGATTAATGATGCAGAACTCCACCAGTCTTGCCAAGCTCCAGATAATACTGCACCTGTATTCTTAATAGAGTTTAAGAATGTAGTAATAGTTCCACCTAAGAAAAAGCTCATAAGACCAGCTTGGAATTTAGTTAATATTGTGTTTTGACCACACATTGTAGCTATAATATTAAATGATGAAAGTGGGTTAAATAATGCCGCAGCTACATATTCAGGATTATTTGTTCCATCATAAAATTTATCGAAGTTAGGCATAGTGGACTGAATAAATAATGGTTGAATAGTTAAACTAATATCTATTTCAGTTGGTATACCTTCTGTTGTTTGGAATTCTGGAGATGTTCTAATAGTCATATTTGTAATAGCTGCTCTTGGTAGGTTCATTACACCTTTAGAGAATGCACTACAATACATAGGCGAACTAGGTACAACTAGTGCTTGACCAGGAGCATTTGTTTGAATTACAAATGGCCATAATTGTGATAATGTCCAGAATAATCTAGCAATACTATATCTATCAGAAGAAACTGCTACGTCCCGTATGTTAACTGTATATTGAAAATCAATCATAGATGATTTTATTACATTTGGAATATATGTGTTAGAAACAAGGAAACCACCAATGTTTCTATGATAAGCAAGCTCTTTAATATATTCTTCTGGTGAACCTTCTACAAATTGAGTAACATTTGATGTTACATGTTTACCAAACATCTTAGCACCAACGTCAGTAGTCATTCTAGCTATTTCTGACTCACCTAAGCTAGAACTTGTAGCTAATCCACGTTCTATTGGTCCATTACAATAAAAACAAGCAAATGGCATAGTTCTTATTTCTTCTTCACCATCATCTATATTAAGTAGATATTTTAGTAAGTTTACATAGTTATTCTTTCTAATAATACTAGCTGCCTCACCATTTGTATTTTCTACAGCCATAGGACTTCCAAGGTTAGATGCTTTACTAGAAGTAGTGAATGCACTTAAATCAAACGCCTCTTTATTCTTTTCACCATAACTATTACCTTTACCCCAGTTCCAATCTAGTTTTTTATCAGCATCTTCAAACTTACTTCCAGTTTCTTCATCTATGTTGTCTTTAGCTCCCATAAGCTGTTTCTCTATAGCTTGCATAGATGGTTGACCATTACCTATAATTCTATCAACTATTTCATCTGGTAGATATTTCTTCATTTTAGCAAGTTCTATTGAACTAAAGTTTTGTGAGTTAACATCTATATCAATACCAAGAGCTAATAAAGCTGCTTTCATGTGAGCATTTACTGCTTTGTAATATTTAACAGAATTAACTTTAGCAACAAGACCATAACTCGCGTTATTAAGTCTGTTATTTACACTTGATAATATAGCATTGCTAGCTATACCAGCACCTTGATAAAGGTTCAACTTTTTACCAGCCTCTTTCATATTTTCAAGTGTGTTACCTACTAATTTAGGAGATATATCTATAGGAACAAGTGTTAAGAACTGTCCTCTAGCTATAACCCTTTGTAAATAGTCTTTACCTATAAGACCTGAACTCCAAGAATCCAGGTCTAGTTTAACTAGGTTTCTCTCCCAAATAACTGGGGGATCTACTATATTATCAGGTATTGGAGGAAGTGCATTTATCATAGATAAATTCTCTATCATAGCTATTTCACTTCTAGAGTTTTTAACAACTTCCATCCAAACACCACTTTGTACAGCCTGACTTCTAGCATCTACTGGTTTAGTAGCATTAGATACAGACTGCAGTGTTTTCTTCATTTGTTCTGCAGCTTTGGACTCAGCTCCAGATTTAAAACCAAGTCCAACTGCTACATCATCTACAAA
>NFZD01005666.1_pt1 | contig 22014 bp, 18 predicted proteins | sample 1095381 | NCBI WGS metagenome assembly NFZD01 (sample SAMN03609891, study PRJNA323583) | gut metagenome | isolation source: feces | host: Rattus norvegicus | place: Denmark: Riget | collected 2013 | reverse complement strand
TTCTGCTTCTGGATCAAAATCCTCTACTGCATACGCATATTCAAACTGATTAAGACTTGTACCAGTATTACCTGAATTAGAAATTGGCATAATTAATTCCTCCTTTTTTATAATAAAAATAACCTAGATCACTTATATACTAATGATCTAGGTTATTTTATGAGGTAAGTTTTTTAAAAAATATTTTGTGTTGATTAAATGGTGAACTATTACCATATAAGCTATTACTATGTCATATGACACAATAAAAAAGTTTGGAAATGTATGAGAAGTTAAAATAAAAGAGAGTTAAACTTCTAATTTTAACTTTACTAAAATGTATATACTTATATAAATATATATTATTAAATTGAAGGAGGTATAATTATGATTCAATTAAATGAAGGGCAATTAAATTGCCTAAATAAATTAATGGATTGGTGGGAGAATTATGATGGTTCTAAACAAGTATTTTCCATAAGTGGACTTGCAGGTTGTGGAAAAACATTCGTAATTAGATATCTCATTGATACTTTAGATGATATTAATTTAGAAAATGTTTTATTTGTAGCTTATGTGGGTAAAGCCGCTATGCAGATGACAAAATCTGGTGTTAAAGCAAAAACAATTCATTCAACTATTTATTTTATGACTGAAGTTGCTAAAAAAGATAAAGATGGAAATGTTGTAAAAGATGATAACGGTAGAAGTTTAACAACTTTCAAGTTTTTTAAAAGAGATAATTTATCCCCAGAAATAAAACTTATCGTTGTAGATGAGGCACCGATGGTTGATGAAAGAGTAGCTAAAGATCTATTAAGTTTTGGATTACCTATCATAGCTCTTGGAGATTTACATCAATTACCTCCAGTAATTGGCAAATCATATTTCCTAAAAAATCCAGATGCTACATTAACCGAGATTATGAGACAAAAATCTGATAGTCCTATTTTAAAACTAGCAGAATATGTTATCAAATCACCTATAATAAATCTTAGACCAACTACATTTGGTGATAAATTAATGATTATTAAAAAGAATGATTTTATGTCTCGTTATCAGAATGCTTTATTAACTTCTGATATCGTTATCTGCGGAAAAAACTCAACTAGAAATGAATTAAATAAAATTATAAGAAGTTTATATTTTAAATCTCTAGGAGTTGATTATGTAAAAGATTTAATGGTTGGTGATAAAATAATCTGTAGAAAAAATAATTGGAGTAAAGAAGTTGAAGGCATATCTTTGATAAATGGTTTAGTTGGAAATGTAGTTGGAATAAACTATGAGCTTAAAACAACTAATACTATTTCTATAGATTTTAAACCAGATTTTATTACAGATTATTTTGAAAATATATCTTTAAACATTCCATATTTTACAGGCTCTAAAGCAGCTAGAGATGCTATAAAATTAAAACCTCATGATGGTGAATTGTTTGAATATGGTTATGCAATAACATGTCATTTATCACAAGGATCTCAGTATGAAAAAGTAATAGTTTTTGTAGAAAAAATGGGTGATAATGAATTCTTCAGAAAATGGTTGTATACTGCAATTACTAGAGCAAGTGATAAATTAATTCTCATCATATAAGCACAAGCCTATAAACATTTTTTAAATAATGAAAGGTGGGTTTATAGTCATGGATTATAAACAAGCTAGAGAAATTTTAGATAAATATGGTGAAGATAAATGTATGCAAATCATTTTTGATAATGGTCGTGTATGGTTGACAAATGTACCTAAAATTAACTCTGATCCTAAAAAGGCTGTTCTTGGTTATCCTGAAACAGATGGAAATGGAAAAATTCAATTCTATAAATTCTCTGAAATCGTTACTATGGATGAAGCAACCGATTCTATTAGAAAAAGAACATATCAACATGGTGTAGATTATAATACTCGTGAAGTAATTCAATGGGATATTGTAAACCCCATTGAAGGTATTCAAGGTTTTAACTTCTTACCTGAAGATGTAACTGAAGAACAGGAATATATCATTCGTTCACAATGGGACCACACCATTGTATAATTTATAATAATTATATCAACGAATAAGTTAACTTATATTTTAAATATATATTCTTATAATGGTATGAATAAATCATATCAAATTTTAAAACAAAATTGGAGGTTTTTCGAATGGCAAAGAAAACAAAAAATCAATTAGCCGAGCTGTTGGAATTGTCTAACGCTCAAAAAGGTATTAAAATGAAAAAACGGAGTATTCAATTTGAATGCTGCCATAAGAATGGCAAAGGTGTTTTAGCATTAAAATCTACAAACAACCCTTATGTTTTTAAATGCAAAATCTGTAAGGATAAGAAAGTAGATCTTTCTATTCTTGACCCTAAAAGGGGTGAGATTAAAGAGCAATTGAAGGATGCTTTTAAAATCATTAAGTCTGCAAGCGATTTGGCAAAGATTCAATCCTCTAATAAAGATGCTGAAACTGTTAAACTTATTGCTGGTTCTCTAAAGAAGACTTGGGCATCTATTAAAATTCTTGGTAAAGCTCTGAAAGATAATCGTAGCAATAAAAAGAAATTCAAGAAGCAAAGCATTAATACTGCTTCTGGCGGTCGTTCCTTATTCCGTTAATTATTTAACTTTAAATATTCCAGATAGAAATCTATCTGGAATATTTTCTTTTTTGAAAGGGGTAAAAAATAATGAAAGCTAAAAAAATTAAGAAATTGATTAAAGAAATTAAAAATAGTAAGATTTCTCATAAGAAACAAATTAAATCAAATAAGAAGATTAAAAAATTCTTAAAGAATTTAAACAGACCTCCTATTGCTGTTGAAGATCTCGTTCCAATTACAACAGTGGGAGAATTAAAGAGACGAATGCTTGAAGAAAACAATGAAGTGGAATCTGTCATTATCAAAAAATATATCGTCAATTTTAAAAATGGTGAAGTTATAAGTGGATATTACACTGAAGATGAAGATCTTTCCGATATTTCATTTGAACCAGTAGTTGATGAAAATATCCCACCTACACAATCAGATTTAATGAGAAAGTCTGAAGCTGTTGCTGTTTCTAATACTAGCGTAAAAAATAATTAAAGGAGGAATTTATTATGAATTTTGAAGACTTGTTTGTTGGAATTCGTGTCATGAATAATGCTGAAAATATTCCCTATGATTTTTATATGAAAATGATGAAATGTAATTATCATCTTGGGGATATCAATGTATTCAGTGAAGAAATGAATGAAGAAGATAAAGTGAAAATGGATGAAGCTTATGAAGCTTCTAAATTCCTTGTTCCGTCTGATCTTCTTAATCCTAATGAGATTAATAATCTCAAAGTTGGTAGCATGTTTAAAGGTATTACCAAATCTTCTATGCAATATACTTATATCGTAATTGCAGAAGCTCTTGATGATTACCAAAAACGTATAGCAATTATCTTCCCAATTAATGGTATTGATTCTACTCCTGAACCTGTAGCAATTTTAAAGAAATTTAATTTTGAAGCAGATACCTGGGATACATTATCTGTCAACACTTATGAAGAAATCTTGGATACTATTTACGGTAATGAAAATCCTGGTGGTTTCTATCATATCACTGATCTTAGTGGTGAACCTGTAGATATTTTCAATGATGATGAGTATGATTCTAATGGTATTTATTATTGTGCTCCTGATAAACATCATGAGGATAATTTTACAATTCATCCTTTAGATGATATCTTAGATATTTTACCTTTCGTTAAAGATTTCATGGTAGAATATAAGAGATTAACTCAACAAAATTAAATAAAAGATGGCTCCAGATATAGTTTTAATATATCTGGAGTCTCTTTTAATCACCTAATATATTATATTTTTTAGCAACTGTATAACTATATAGGCAATGCCACATATTAATATTACTCAATCTTTAATATAGGAAGGTGTGGTTAATTATGGCAAAAGTAAAAAAATATGTCGATGATAAAATCGAGCATAGAGAGGATGATATAGATAAGATAAAAACAAAACCTCTTATGTATATCTCTTATGCTGGTTCTAGAGGTGCACTTCACCTTACTAAAGAAGTAATCAATAATGCGATTGATGAAACTATCAATCCCAAATCCCCTGGTAATAATGTATCTATATTCTTTGATGAAAAAGAAAATAAGATTTCTATTATTGATAATGGTCGTGGTATTCCGTTTGATAAAATTGATTTGGTTTGTACTAAATTACAAGCTGGATCAAAATTCAATCGTGATGCTGATAAAAAAGGTGTTGCTAATAAGTCATTTACTGCTGGTGAAAACGGTGTTGGTTTAACTGCAGTAAATGCACTTTCTGAGTTCCTGGTCTTTAATGTATTTAGAGAAGGTAAAAAAGGAACTTTCTTGTATAAAGAAGGTAAATTGGCTAGTAAAGAAATCGTTGATATTAAACGAGGAGAAATGCAACATGGTACAATTGTATCTTTTGTTCCTAGTGAAAAATATCTCGGTAAATGTAAAATCTCATTGAAAGATATTCTTCAATGGGTAACTGATTTGGGTTATTTAATTGATCCTTCTATCTCTTTAACTTTTAGCTATGTTAAAGCTGGAAGTGATGTAGTTAAAACCCAAGAATTTAATCATGAAAATGGTATGAAAGTACTCTTAGAAGAAATTTCTAAGAAAAGATTAGTAGATCCTATTTGTGTAGGTTTTAGAGGTTCTTATAAGATTGAAGAATCTGGTGATGTGACTTATGATACAAATGAAAATACTTCTATTGGTGAAGATATTGTTATCCAAGCTGCATTTACAATTAATCCAGATATTCATTTAGATGAACCCTCTCATTATAAATCTTTCTGTAACTTTATTAATACTATTGACCACGGTGTTCATCTTGATGCATGTAAAACAGCATGGTGTCAATTGATTACCAAATTGGCTAATGAGAGCCTTAGTGAATCTGAAAGTAAGAAATTAAATATTTCTTTTGAAGATTGTCGTAATGGTTTATTTGCAACTGTAAATATCATGTGTGATAATCCTCAATTTGCTTCTCAGACTAAAGAAAAGATTTCTAATAATGATTTATATAAACCTATTAGAAAAATCGTTTATATGCAATTATTTAAATTCTTCAAAGAGAATCCCTCCCTATTAAAGAAAATCATCTCATTTGTTAAAACAAATGCTCGTTCTAGATTAGAATTAGGTAAAATTAGAAAATCTGAGTTTAAACCTACTGATAATCTTAGTGAACATACTTTGGCATGTTTTAATCCTGCAAATGGTGATGGTTATCGCGAACTATTCATCGTTGAAGGTAAATCTGCAAAAGGAAGTCTTGATAGTGCAAGAGATGCAAAGACTCAAGCACTGTTCTCCTTACGTGGTGTACCAAAGAATAGTTTCGGTTTAAAATTAGTTGAGTTATTAGCAAACCAAGAATTCAAATATCTTATTAAAATTCTTGGTTGTGGAATTGGAAAAGATTTCAATATTGACAAACTCAGATATGATAAAATCATCATCTTTACAGACTCAGATATTGATGGATTTAGAATTGCTTCATTACTTTGCACATTCTTCTTAACGCAATATCCAGAAATCGTAAAGCGTGGTATTTTATATAAAGCAGTTGCTCCATTATATCTTATTGAAGATCCTAAGAAACCATATATTCTTAATAAGATTGAATATTATGAATATTTTGCTGATAAACTTATCAAACATATCACAATGAAAGATAATGATGGTGTGGAATTTAAACCAAGCCAACTCAAACGTATGATTATTGCAAATAATCAATATTTGTCTTCATTAAATGCATTGGTAAATTATTATGCGATCAGTCCTGATATTATCGAATTCTTAGTTGAGAATTATGAAGAAGGAATTTCTGAAAAAGCATTTAATAAAGTTCTTAAGAAGAAATTCAAAGAAATGGTTCTTGAAGACGGAGTTGTAAAAGGTGTTCATGAAGGTTCTTACCAATATATCACTCTCGATAAAACTTTCTATAAACGCTCTAGAGGACTCCATAAATTAATTAAAGATAATGGTGTTAACTCTTTCAGTATTACAGATGGAAATTTTAAAATGGATAATGTAACTTTCGGTGCTGTATTAAGATATGCTAAAAAATACATGCCTGTTACTAAATCAAGACTTAAAGGTCTTGGTGAAATGGATCCATCTGATTTATGGGCAAGTTCTTTAAATCCTAAAACTAGAGAACTTATTCAATTAACATCTGATGACATTGAATTGGAATTAGAAAGATTCCAAACATTACACGGAAAAGACGCGGATGCTAGAAGGGAACTAATGAAAGAATATATCCTTGATATTAACGATATAGACAACTAATATCTTATCGTAAAGTGAGCTGATAGTTTATGTTCTTACCCTCAGAGTTACCTATTCAGAAATTTTGGAAATATGTAGATGAGTCAAATAGGCGAGATCTTAATCTCGCCTATCCGACTGAAATTATTAAAGCTTTAAAAAATAAATTTTATCAAATCAAAGATAAAGGTTTTATTGATTTAGAATCTCTTGAACTTGTAGTTCCTTATCATAATGCTTTTATGAATGGAGAATTAGAACCTTTCCAATCAATTAATTTAACACCAAATGCAATTAAAGCTCTTCGTGATTTTTTTAAAAATCGAGCTATAAATGATAAGGGTTGTTGTCCTTCTACTTCTCAATTAGTAGATATTTTATTAGATTCAGATAAGTATTTCTCCATGATGATTTCAATCAATAGAGAAGGTCCTACTATTTATAATCTTATTAAAATTGGAGAGTATAGATACGCTTCTATTTTAATTGGTGAATTATCTAGTAGATATGGAATAGAGATTATTCCTTTCCTTAATGAGTATTTTAGATTGAAACCTCTTCATAATAAAAATGGTCAATATTGCCATTATTTTATTACTCATAATAGAGCGTATTTGATTTCTAATGAAGCATATGTGGGAATTATGATTTTTGAATGTCTTGATCCTAAATACAAGATTGAAGATTCTACGGAATGTATTTATGAAAATTATGATATTATGGTAACTCCAGATCCTCAATATAGGGTTAAACCTACTGGTAGTTTCCTCGAAGATTGTAAAGCTATAGCTAGATTAAAAAGAGAAATCTTTGTAGATAGAGTTTACGAAGTTTCATTAGAAGATTCTCTATCAAATGCAAATATTCTTGAATTCCATGACTTAATTCGATATGGATATTACAGTGATAAAATCGTTTCAATGGACGTACTTAAAGTCATCTCAAATATTTTTAATCATGGTCAGTGGGTTAACTCATTCTTATTGAGTTTAGCTTTATGCTGTGGTAAACTAATTAAAATTGATGATAAAGAGAACGAAGAAAATAATGATGTGAAGTCATTAATCGATCCTACTAGAGTAGAAAATTTTGATCTATTTGTTAAAGTAGTTAAATACTTAGACTCCATTTATGACGAGTTGATTATTAAACCAGAAGATAAATAGATATTATAAAAATATAGGGGTGATTAATTTATGGAAAAAACTAGTAAAAAGTCTCATTTAAAGGAGATTGACGAACAAGTTTATTTGGACGATTCAAGAATTGAACGAGCAAATATTGCTGACTTGAATACTGAAAATATGAAACTCTATGGAGCTAATATTAATCTAGCTCGTGTATTCCCTGAAATCCACGATGGTCTTAAACTTGTTGAACGAAGAATTTTGTTTGCAATGTATGCAATTTCTAAGGCAGTTAAGAAGAAAAAGAAAGTTCTTACCTTAACTGGTGATGTTATGCAAATCCATGCTCATGGTGATGCTAGTGTTTATGGAACTATGGTTCGTATTGCTCAACCATGGAATATGGTTATTCCATATATTACTGGTCAAGGTAACTTTGGTAATATCAGCGGTGAAGAAGCAGCAGCTTCTCGTTATTTGGAAGCTCAATTAAGTGATTATGCTATTGATTGTTTCTTTAGTGATTTCAATCCAGATATTATTTTGATGCAAGAAACTTATAACAGAGATATGAAAGAACCTGTTCATCTTCCATCAAAATATCCAAACTGTTTATTATCTTCTGCAGATGGTCTTGGATTTGGTCCTGCAACACATATTCCAACATTTAACCTTGAAGAAGTTATTCAAGCAACCATTCAGTTAATCAAAAATCCTAAATATAAACCTTATCTTATTCCGGATATTACAACCGGATGTCTAATTATTGATGAAGGTAAATTTGAGGAAATTTGCGATACTGGTCGTGGTACTTTTAAAATGAGAGCAGAAATTGTAAAGGATGAAGATGAAAAATGTATTATCATCAAATCCATTCCTTTCCAAGTATCTCTCCCATCAGTAAAAGAAAAGATTGCTGAACTTATTGAAAATAAAGTTATTAATGGATTTAAACAAATGAAAGATTATTCAGCTTCTAAGATTCATCTTGAGATTTATTTTAGACCTGAAGTAGATCTAGATAATATCATTAATATTCTTTATACTAAAACAAGATTGCAAGAAACATATCCTGTACAAATGAAAATGGTTGATGATTTTGCAGTTGAAGATTTTAGTGTTAAATCAGCATTACTTCGTTGGATTGATATTCGTTATCAATTTAAACGTAAACTATTCATCAATAAATTAGTTAAACTCGAAGAAAGAAATCATATTCTTAAAGTTTTAATTATGATTCTTGATGGAAAAAATGGTGAGAAAACTCTTAATATTATTAAATCTTCTACTAAAGAAGAAATTATTAATAAACTGGTAAGCAATTATAATATTACAACTCTTCAAGCAAAAGAAATTTCTAATATGAGATTAAATGCATTTAATAAAACTGCATTGGCTGAATATAAGAAGGAGCTTAAAGATAATATTGATGAAATCAAGGAATTGAGTGAAAGAATCTCAAATCCTAAAAAAATCAATAATATTATTATTAAAGAGCTTGAAGAAGGTATTAAAAAATATGCTTCCCCTAGAAAGAGTAGAATTATCAAAATTGGTAAAGAATATAAATATTCTGATTATGAAACTAGATTAATCTTTACTAAGAATGGTTATGTTAAGAAATTAAAAGATGGTGTTAAACAAATTGGCTCTCTTGGTGAAACTGATGAACCTGTAGATGTTAAAGTTATTAATAACCGTGATGAAGTTATTATCTTTGATAAACGTGGTTCTGTTCATACTTGTGAAGTTGGATTAATTTCTCAAGATGATCTAACTACAATTGGCACACCTTTATCAACTTATATTAATATAACTGGAACACCAGTATCAGTATTTAGACGTAGCGATATTAGTGATAATATGGAATTTGTATTTATTACAAAGAATGGTATTATCAAGAAAACTGATGTTGATAATTTCGCATTTAAGAATTCTATTATCAGTATCACTTTGAAAAATGATGATGAATTAGTATCTGTGATCCCTATTAAGAAAAATATTGATATTATTGCTTATAGTAAATATGGTTACGGATTAAGATTCAACACAAAAGAAATCCCTTCTTCTAAGAGAATGGCTATTGGTGTAATTGCATTTCCTCTTGCTGAGAATGATGAAATCATGGGTGTAAAAGAAATTCATAAGAATGATAAATATTTATGTATCATCACCGAAAAAGGTTATGTTAAAAAATGCACTTTAGAAGTTCTTGAAAGTAAGAAAAGAAGAAGTGAACCAGTATCAATTATCCCTATCAGACATAAAGATGGTATCAATACAGTTATCAATTGTACAGATGGTGATACAATTAAAGTTATCACTAAGAAAAATATTTATAACTTAGCTGTCAATGAATTGCCAGTATCTTTAAAGTTTAATGAAGGAACTAAATTAATTCCAGTTAAGCAATCTGATATGATAATTAAAATCTATAAATAAATATATATTATAAATATGAGAAATAAGATAGATAATCTTATTTCTCATATTTTAAGTTATTATATAGGCTGGGTCAGAATCACCCACGGTAAATAATAAAATAGTAATAAATATAAAAAATAAAGAATTGTGAGTGTGTATCAAAATGTCTATAATTTCAAATCCACATAATATTCCCTCTTCTATACAATTCTATGAAATTTGTAAAAGTTTAATAGAAAAAATTTTGGGGGAGATTACATTTATTCATAATTTCACATGTACACCAAATAAACTTGGATTAACATGTGGTTTTTCATGGAGAGATTTTACAACCGCTATTGATATACTTATTAAAGATGGAATTTCTTCAATTAGTTTTATTTTAAATAGTAAAAAATTTAAATTTAGAGTATTAAACGGAGATTTAATTTCTGCATTAAAATATACAATTATTTTAATCAAAGGAATTATTTTTAATGATGGAGATATTGCTAAAAAAATAGAAGAAATTTCTCTAACTGAAAAAGAGTATAAAAAGATTAATCACAAGAAAAAGAAAAATAAAAAGAAAAAGGAGACTAGAGAAAAGGATAATTATAAATTCCTTCGTGTTAAATTAGGAAATAGAAGAACTGACTATTCAAAATTCAACGAAGGAATATATATATAAAAAACATAAATAAGAAGAGAGAAAAATCTCTCTTCTTATTTTTTTATGCTTCTGCATTACCAAAGTTGATAACTCTATTTAAAATATCTCTAATTTCTAATTTACCACCAAAATACATCTCATTGAAATGAATAAAATTATAAATAATTGATAGATGTCTAAGTTCAGGAGGCATTTTTAGAAAATCATCATAGGCTTTATTAGCAGCTTCTAAATCTTTTATAATATTTTTTTTAACATCGTTAGGAATTTCTTCAGAATCCAATTCTCGTTTAAGTTTATTAATCTGATTCTTAATTCTTGTTTGTTCCATTGGATGAGGATCAAACATAGATGTCATAATCTGGAATGTTAAGAAAATAATTTGATTATAGGTAGAATATTTGTTACCATCATTTAATGCAAAACAAGGATTTGATAATCTAAGTTTATTAAATTTACTTTGAGAGGATATAACTGCTGCACCATAACCATATGCTGTTGCAAATGAGTCTGCAAATACTTCTCCAGAATATCCAGTTTGTGCATCATATAAATCTTGAATAGTGGTAACTTTAGCTGTGAGGGATCTATAAATAGTTTCAGATAAAAGATATTTTACTGGACCAAAAGCAAGTCTATTATTCTGCCTTTTAATTTCTGTAAGTCGCTTTTGATAAAATTCAACGTATTTTTTCCATTTTACTAAAATTTTATTTTTATTTTTTAAAATATATTCATCCATCTCTTTAAAATAATTATACATACTCTCTGGAGCATTTTCTCGTAAAAAAATTCTAAATAAATCACTAAATGCTTTAAATAATAATTTATATCCATCGTAAATTAAAAGTGAAGCTTCAGCTATAGCTTTAACAATTAGATCAACTGGAAATTTACCTTCTGCAACTATTCTTTTAAGAATTTCAATACTATTACTATAATCAAATGATACTTTATCAAATTTTTTAGTAGATTCTGAAATATTAATAGGAACCCAAATCAAATCAACAAATGTTGATGCAACTGTTACTGGAGTACATTGAAAATTGTGACCAATTTCATGAAGAATAATAGACACTATCTCTTCTGCAGTACACCCAACATCAAATAATCCCATACTAACATTGACAACGCAAAGGTAATTGTGTGAAGAATCATAATAACCACCAGAGCTTTGTTTTACTGGTAATATAGGCATATCATTATCAAGTAATTTAATAATACCTCTAGCAAAAGAAAATGCATTTACCTCAGTAGAACCATCCCAATGAATGCACATTTTACCAAAACCAAACTGTTTTTTAAAAAGTTCTTCCAATTTTTTATTTTCAGCACTTTTATTCAATTCCGTAGCAGATATAATTCTATGACCAACCTTCTCAAAAGGCACTTTATTTTTTTTAATAATTTTAGCAATAATAGATTCACACTCAAGAAGAATTTGTGATTTACCAAAATATGCTTCTTGAACGGGTAAAAAAGAACTATTTGCAATCATACTCTGTTACTCCTTTTATTAATTATGCTCTATAGAAACCTAAATTCAGCAACTTATTAAGCTCATTTCTAAATACCAATTTCCTATCTGCAAAAAATGAATTTATAATATCAATATAATAGCTTAATAATAGCTGTTTATCTTCGTTTTTATCAATGTCTAAATACTCTTTATAAATTTTTTTACACTTATTAAGATCTTCTTTAACTTTTGCAGCTAAAGGTTTTGGGAGATCTTTATTATTTTTTAATTCATCTTCAAGTTTATCAATTTGATTCCTTAAACGTGTTATATTATCTGGATGAACATCAATAAAACTATATGCAAAAAAGCATACAAATAATGTATTTTTTACAACTATATCTAATGGATTTGATTCATTTTGATAAAAATCTTCTTGATCTCCAGTAACACCAAGTTTTAACAATCCACTACTTAAATCTGCACCATAACCATATGCTGTTGCAAATGAATCTGCAAATACTTCTCCAGAATATCCGGTTGTAGTCATTGCAATTTCCCAAGGATTGGCGTTAATAATTTTATTAAAACCATTATTAAAAATCCATTTAAAATTTTCTGCTATCTTGAAGCTATTATTTGTTTTTTTTATAAGGTTTCTAAATTTTACAATAAACAATATTAAATTCATGGTATTTGTATTTGGTTTAAATAAGTCTTTAGAAGTTTTTTTAATTATATCAAAAAATCCACTTACGATGGGATTTGTAGCTGCTTGTATAAATTCATTTCTCAATAAATAAATAAAAGCTACAAAAGATCCAAAGATTGGAGTCATTGTAATAAGTTCTATAATTGGTAATAATTTACTCATAATTGTTAATGGTGTAAATTGAAAATTGTGACCAATTTCATGAAGAATAAAGGCTACAAATTCAGATGGAGTAAATCCAATATTAATTATATCACCTGTCAAGATAATAGTACAATCATTTGCATGATTTTTATCATAATACTTACCATCTTTTTGAGTATGGGGTAAGTCAGTAAAACCATCTGAATCTGATAAAATTGGAAAGATTATAGATCTGCAAGTAAATGTAAATGCATTTGAACCTTCTGATATTCTGCTTCCAGAAACTGCTGGTAAATATCTAATAGTAACTTTTCTAAATCCAAATTCTTTTTCAAAACATTCTTCCAATTTTCTAAATTTATTTAAAAAAACACTTTTTTCAAACATTTTTTGTGTTTGTTTAATATTATCAGATGAGAATGTATTAGATTTTTTTAAATTAAAACTGGCAATAATCTTTTCAGCTTTTAACAAATTTGGTGATTTACCAAAATATGCTTCTTGCACAGGTTGCATATTTCTAATAATCAAATTTATCAGCTCCTTGTTACATTAAAAAATAATTATGATTTTGTCACAGGATTTAATTTAATGGATACAAAATTATAATTATTTAGTTTTAAGAGGTGAAATAAAAGTGGCATCAAATACTACTTTAAATGATAATCTTTACCCAATTTTAGAATCTACTTTTAATTCTAACCCTAAAAATATTATTTCTTTACAAAATGCTATTTCACAATATTTAGATAAAAATATGTCTAAATTATCTTCATCTGGACCGACATATCGGACTTTATTTGTTGAGTCTGATAAACAGGTTTTATTTTTAACAACAGGTATTAATCCAGATTTAGTTAATAAAGTAATTAAAGATTCTTCATATATTAAAAATCATTGGAAAAATATTGCTTCTCCATTTAATGTGGTTTCTGCTTTAGTTATAACATATGCTAAAAGAAATAACAATTCCGATTTAGCAGCATTTGCATTAATGTATTTAGTTTTATCAATGTATCCTTCTTTACATTATAAATATTTTCCATTCGAACCCAATCCTCAAATCATGGATTATACTATTAATAATCTTTCTAATAGATATAAAATTAAGCAACTTGGAACTATCTGGAATGCTTTATTGGATACTGCTGTAATTTGTGATAAAACATATACTAAAAATATCACTAGAGCAACCGATAAAGATATCGTTGATTATATAGAAGCTTTAAAAACTAGATTAAATGCGTTAATTAAAAAAATTAAAAATGAATTCACTAAAAATTATAATGATAAAAATATGATTCAAACAGAAAAAGATAACGAAGATCCAGACTCTTTCTCTAAAGCAGAAAGTAACTCTTATATGGTAGAAAGAATTGGAAATTCCGTAAGTTTAAAATTATCAATGTCTGGTCCAGATTTAAAAATCGTTGAAGTATGTTCGAAACTAAATGATATTTCAGTAAATGATTTACGTTCAACTATAACTGAAATGATTTCTGAAAAGGACAATGCCAAAGACATTAAAAAAATGATTATTAATATTTTAATTCTTTTTGTTAGTGAAGGTCAAAATAAAATAGATGAAATCAGAACAAGTAAATTTGTTCTTGAATGTTTAAAAATATATAAAAAATCTAACACGGGTAATAAAACTATTATTGAAATTAAAAAACTCTTAGATATGTGGTTAGGTAAATATTCTGAAAGGTACAAAGCTTCTAATAGAGCGGCTACATTAAATAACTTTAGAAAAGCTTTATTCACTTTCTTTGTATTTACTATCCAACAAAACATAAATTAAATATATATTATTTAATTGAATTAAAAAATAAAGGAGTTGTTATGGAAATGAAACCTGTAAAAGTATCTAAAGAAAAAATGGAAAGTATTAAAGAATCTTTTAAATGGTATCCATTAGAAATTTATCTTGAAGATATTTCTGATTTAAAATTTTATGGATGCCAAATTAACAAAGATACTGTTTTGCTTACAGCCGTTTATAATGGTGATATCTGTACTCTCTGTACCATGATCAAAGGTCAATTGGTTGAGTGTGAAGGTATTTATGGTATTGATGTTTTCGATAATGATGTGGTTAATGTTCTTACTCCTGTAATGGAAAAGAATGAAAAAGAAATTCATATCGTTGATGGTGATGAAATGACTAAACGTCATCATGCATTAAAAGATACTGAAAAAATTACCGATGATATGATTTTAGGTTTTACTGTAAAACCTAAAATCAAAGGTGATATCAATGATGCTCGTCTTGAAACTCTGATTAACACTGTGGATAGTGATGGAGATGGTATAGATAATATTCATGAACAAGCAGAAGAGGCTGAACCTTTTAATGCTCCTATTGATGAAAATCTAAAGAATCTTATTAGAGCTAAAATCATTGAAGAAGGTGAAACAAATATTATCCCTAAACCTAAAATGGAAAAAATTACCAAAGGTGTAATTTTAACACAAGGTAGAGATGTTGATAATAATTTTGCCCCGAAACAAGATAAGAAGAAAAAGAGTTCTTTCTTCATTGAAAAAGAAGTTGTTGAAAAACGTAAAACAGAAGATGATTTAATTAATTCTAGTAATGTAGTTAGAGTTAACAGTAATAAAACTATTATTACCAAACAACTAAAAAATGAAAAACCTGTAGAGAATAATATTAATGATGTTATGTCTCTAATGCCTAAATTTAATAGTGGTTGGTAATAATAAAATCATTTAAATAAGCACATGCTCATAACAAAAACTATTCTATATAGAAAGTTGGTTATGAGCATGGCTTTTTCTAAATCTGTAAGAAAAGATATGGAAAATCTCATCTATACTTTTTTTAGTAAATTAGACCCAACTGGAAAAAATACTGAAAAATATAAAAATTTTTTTGGTAAGATGAGTGATACACAATTTAAATCATTCTTTGATAATTTTTTTAAAGACAAATCATCCTATTTAACATTAGATATCATTGGTTATGAAACTGAACCAACTATTAAATCTATTGAAAATGCTGCTAAAGTATTAGGTGTACCATTGTTTGAATATGTAATCCAACCAAATATTAGAAGAGATGGTAGTAAAGCTGTAACAACAGCTAAAAAAGTTCCCGTTGGTTATATTCATATGAAAACCATGCAACAAATGGTTCGTAAGAAAAACAGTTCATCTACTAAAGCCGAACAACGTGATCCTAGAACAGGTCAGGTTACTGGTGATGATAAAGATACACAGTTTTCTATTGATGAAAACTATGGTTTAATGGCTTATAATGCTAACCAATGCCTTAGGGAATTTTTATCTTTTAGAGCAGATGATTTATCTATGAAACAAGAAGCATACACCAATATTCGAAAACAAGGTTATGTTTCTATGGATGAATTAACGGATGATGTTGATAATAAAACCGCTTTAAATACTTTAGATGTATATATGACTGGTATGCATATGAAAACTGATTTGGTAAATCCTGGTTATATTCTAAATAGAAATCTTGAGAAAAATGAAAAGAATAATTAATATGAAAGGTGGATATTAAAATGACAAAAGAAGATACTTCATTACAATTTGTAACTGAAATTGGTACATTTGGTGATTTAGAAATCAAAGATCCTACAACAATGGAAATTCTTAAAGAAGCTGAAGAAAACGGCGAAGATATTTCTGAAGTTGCTAAAAAAATTCTTGAAGGTTAAAAAATAAGAGGAATACGATCCAATCGTATTCCTCTTATTTATTTTTTTATTTAAGCATATTTTGAATTTTTATTTCATGAATATCTACCACTGAACTATGGAAAGATTGCATCAAAGCATTTAATAAACCAGATGAAATATCAGGTACAGTTAATCCGATATTCTTAATACCTATTCTATATGGTAAATCACCTGCACATTTAGCACATAATTTCTTAGAGCAGCAATACATTGGTGAACGCATATTAACTTCTTTACCATAATATTTTTTAGCTACTTCAGGTGTTAAACAAATTAATTTACCATCATCCACAATCCATCTATATTTTACTTTATTATAATTATCTTCCGTTAAGAGCATTTTTCTATATTTCTTAGAACCACAATCAGAAGTTCTATCATCTAAAACAATGGATTGATAAACAGCGAAGAATTTCTTTGTATAATAACCTGCAACTCTGGTACCAACTGCTTTGGGATAAGCACCAGAAATTACTTGTGAACCATAGGAAGGAATTTCCTCTTTCTTAATACCTTCAACAAAACTTGATTTTAAGAAATCGAATCGTTTTGTCACGTTATTATAAACAGGTCCACGAATAACCATCATATTTTTATAGTTATTCTCAAAAATACCACGAGCATTAGAATTATAAAGATCCATGCCAATGTCACCATTAAGAGCTTTTTTAGCTTCTTCTAATAAAATAGATTCTATTTTATTCATATAGATAACACCATTTGGCCCTTCTAAATCATCTTTATATTTTTTAAATAATTCTTCTTTTAATTTAAGAATTTCTGGTAGTGGTGATATTGTTTTTTCAGAGAATGAACCACACACAACACTATGTACAGTTAATCCAAGCCATTGAATTCTATCATAATAACGTGAAATAACATCAGTATCAATGACTCCACCAAGCATAGCATTTGAAATCGATTCTTCGATCTTTTTTAATTTCTTACCAGTGATTGGTTCGTTTACATAACCAACTGCTACAAATAATCCATCTTCAAATAAAAATTTATTTGTAAGTAATCTACCAAGTGTTGTAGTTATCTTTGTAGGATTGTAATATTCATCAGCTTCTAATACTATTTTATCTTCAAGATTGTATTTTGGGGGAATTAATTTTTGAGTTTTTTCATCCATAAATCCAGCAAAATTATCTTCGATAAATTTTTTATCAATTTTATCAAAATTCATTCCAAGTAAAATTCGTTTCATTTCATTTGGATTATTTGCCATAATATCACCCTTCTATTAAATAATGGTATGAGAATATTCTCATACCATTATTTATTAACTTGCATAAATTCTATAAGTGAATGAAATAGACTTACGATTACTCAATGCTTCATTATCAAAATTGAATTTTGAGAATAATTTTACATTTCTGTATTCATATCCACCATCAGGTAATGCATATTTCTGAGCTGTGAATAAACCAATGGTATTTACACGAGCTTTTTCAATTTCACCATTTAATTCAAAATATTCACGAATATCAGCTTTTTCAATTTTTAAATGCATTTCTACGAAAGTTTCAATATCTTCAGAACGCATTGTGTTATGTACACCATCGGTAACTTCTGTACCATCTTCACCTTCTACACCATCTCTCCACAAAGAGCGAATAAAAGGAGCAGTTTCAAAAGTTTTAGCATAATAAGCAGTATAACCATTACCAAGTTCTTTAGCTAAGAAATATTTCTTAACATCATCACCTTCAAGAGGAGACGTAACTACACGGAATGGTAACATTTGTGTACTTTGACCATTTTGACCAATTTCACGTTCGTAAAACTTAACATCTCTAACGGAACCAAAAGCATCACCAGAACCACCACAACCAACACCCCATAAACATACAAAATCATCTGCAGGTAGAGTAGTAGTAGGGGGTTGAACTGTCGGATTGATATTCATAATATTATTAATAGTATCAATCATTAAAGATGAACGAACATTCCACATTTTTTCCAATACTGAAATGGCTCCACCGAGAACTACCATGTTCTGTTCCAAATCGAATAATACATCACCAAACTCGTCTCTAGCTGTGATACGAGTTTTAAACGGAGATTTTTTCTTATTTTGAAAATCTTCCATGAAAACAAGCTTGTCTTTTTGAGTTAATTTGGTTTCCAAGGAGAGTACCCTCCAATCTTTTTATATAAAAAGTTTTTTGATTACTTAGATGTTTTTTACTATAATTAAATCTCAGGATAATCTATAAAAAGTCTGTCTTTAAATCTCATAGATTGGTCATTAAGTTTATATTTTGAAATCGAAGAAGATAGTTCATCATCAATAGTAATATTTCCTTTTCTATCAACTTCTTCATCAATTTCCATCTTTTCTCGTTTTAATAATAATTTATCTCTAAATTCAAATTCCATATTTATAAAGTGTTTATAGAAATAATCACTTAGGATAGATCTCTTATCTTTTATATTATCTCTATCGTTTAATTCTATATCTTTTTCAATAGACTCCAGATTATCTATCATAAGACAAATTTCTTCTCTAATTCCAATTTCAACTTTTTCTTTATATTTATCATAAAGAAAAAGTAAATCTTCATGTTTAATAGTAATAAAAATTTTAATCCAATCATAAATAGTTAATTTATCTTTTTCTTTAAATTCAGCTTCTATTTTTTCTAAAATATCTTTATACCAATTACCATTATTCATTAAATTATCTTTCAATTCAGTGGAAATATCACAATCCCAAACTTCTAAAAGTTTTAATCCCATTAAATATCTATCATCTAAGAAATATTGAATGCCAGAGTTTACAAAATCGACTGTATAAGATTTAAAAAATCTAATCAATTTCATAATAAACTCAAATAAAATATCATTTCTATTAATAGTAGAAAGATATTTATATTCAATTGATAATGTAGATAATTTGATAAAGATAGCATCAATATATTCTTCTACTGTATTTTTATTTGGTTCAATGGTTTTAAAAATATTATATAATTCTGGATTTATTTTTAAAAGTAAGGATTGATATGTTTCTTGAATATTTCCTTTATTATCTTTATAAAGTTCTTTTACATCTTCGACTAATAAAAGTGCTTTGTAAAGTTTTTTATATTGGAAATAAGTTTCTTTATCTTTAGTTTCAAATAAATATTTAGTAATTATTTTTCTAAAGCTTGTAATATTGGAAAAGAGTCTATCTACATCATTTAAGGATGTTGCTCTCATATTAAGAATATAATTTACAATAGTAGGATCTATTTTTGTATAGTCTCCTTCATTATTATAAATTTCATCCCTAATTTTTTCCAAATCAGCTTTATAATTAAAACCATAGACCGAGGGAATTTGATAGCCTTTGATTGGGATTGAACCTTTTAATCCCATTTTACATGCACCAAGACAGCATAAAAAAATAGTTAAATCATATAAAGAAATTGAATGGGAACTAATCTTAGGAATTTCTATCGTAATCAGTTTAAAATCTTTTTGATTATCAATAAACATACGAAGAGTATGAGAAACTTCATACATCATTTCTACGATTTTATATGCAACATCTAATGACATATATTTCGTAAGCGTATTATTAAAATTAGATTCATAAAGTTTCTTGGTTAACTCATCATCATTTACCCAATAAGGATCTTCTAAAATAATAGTATTATAATCCATACTATTTTTTGTATCTGTAAGAGCTATATTAATATCCTTTTCTTTAAGATTAACTTTCTGGAAATGGAATTTAAACATAAACTCATATACAGGATCATTATTCTCATCATAAACAAAGATAGGATTTCCATCATTATCAATTCTTTGAGATTTAATTAAAAAATATTTATAAATATTTACATTATAAAATCCTAATAGATATGCAACGTCATAAAGAACTTGATCGGTTGATTTAAATTGAAGCATATAATTTAGATTCTTTGCTAACATTTTTTGATATTTTAATTCCATTTTTTCAATATATGGAATTGAGTATGACTTAAATAGATATTTGATCAATTCTACATCATAAAAATCTCTAGTTAATCCTTGTTTATAAATATTGGAAATCATTCTTTGAATAGCCATAATAAGAATCAATAATCCAATAAATTCATCATACCAAACAAACATATTGGAATATTCTTTATTATATAAAGCAATCATATAATAAGCTCTAGCTTTATCATAAAAAATTCTAAAATCTGTAAAAATATTGCTCTCTATTTTAGTTTTATCTAAATAAAGAATATCAAAATTATTTGCAGTTCTTGCTTTATAATATGAAATAGATTTATCAGCTAAAAAATTTAAATATTTCTTTTCTGGATTATTTTTAATCATTTCATCAATAATTCCAGATGATCTTAAAAATCCCACAAATTCAACGTTTAATTTATGGACTGGAATATCTGTAGGTACCCCATAAGCATTCTCAGGAGCATACAAAAAATCCTTTTCAGTTGTTTTTAGTGGAGGTTGTCCAGCTAACATACGATAATAATCATTTTTTTCAACATACTGATTGATTATTTTTTCTTTCTGTAACTGTACAACTTTCTTTCTCATTTCCCTAGGAATGTTATTTTTATCTTCTAAAAACCAAGAAATTAAATTTCTATCCAAACCAGCAGCTATTAAGATATCACTATCAAATGAAACATACATATCCCAGTTATCACCGAAATCGATCGTGTTAATGTAGCGATCAGCTTCTTTAATAGATTCTAAATCTTTTTCAAATACTTCTGCAAACTTATTTCTTTTCACAACCATAGAACGAACTATCTCTTTTATTTGAGAAATAAAATAATTCATTTGAATATTGTTTTGGAGCATAAGTAATTAAACCCCTTTCTGTTTTACCTACGTAAGACTTTTTTGTTAATTCAATGTCAAATTTAAGAAAAAAAATATAGGGATAAATTTATCCCTATATTTTTTTTCTTAAATTTGACATTGAATTAACAAAAAAGTCTTACGTAGGTAAAACAGAAAGGGGTTTAATCACTTATGCTCCAAAATAATATTCAAATGAATTATTTTATTTCTCAAATAAAAGAAATAGTTCATTCTATGGTTATAAAACGAAATAAAGCAGCTACTGTTTTTGAAAAAGATCTAGAATCTATTAAAGAAGCGGATAGATATATTAATACTGTTGATTTTGGTGATAATTGGGATATGTATGTAAAATTTGATAGTGATATTTTATTGGCTGCTGGATTAGATAAAAATTTAATCTCTTGGTTTCTTGAAGATAAAAATAATATTCCAAGAGAAATGAGGAAGAAAGTTATTCAATTACAGAAAGAAAAAGTATTAAGTCAATATGTAGAAAAAAATGATTATTATCGAATGTTAGCAGGGGAGCCACCATTAGATACTGAAGAAAAAGATTTTTTGTATGCTCCTGAAAATGTCTACGGTGTACCTACGAATATCCCCATTCATAAATTAAGTATTGAATATATTGGATTTTTAAGATCATCTGGTATCATTGATAA
>NFZD01005637.1_pt1 | contig 22059 bp, 27 predicted proteins | sample 1095381 | NCBI WGS metagenome assembly NFZD01 (sample SAMN03609891, study PRJNA323583) | gut metagenome | isolation source: feces | host: Rattus norvegicus | place: Denmark: Riget | collected 2013 | reverse complement strand
CTACATTAAGTTTTACCAGCAATGTATTCTTTGCAATCCACGACGATGTCTTGAACGTGACGTCCATCGGGCTAGTAGGATCCATTGCAATGTGATTCTTTATCTTGCTGACGAAGTTCCTTACGTTAAATTTTGCCTTGTATGTTTCTAGTGCTACGTTTTCTTCGCTCACTACACTATCGTCATCATACAACAGTTTGTAGGCATCTGCGTAGTCGTTCGGCTTTGTGGTTCCAAAAGCGGAAAGATGAGCGTCTAAGTGCTTGTTCGTATCTTCGCTTACCAACATCAGGAAGACAGAATCTCCGCTTGTCTGCCCGACTTCAGGAGCCGTACGTATCGGGAGTTTGTTACCCAAGGTGTCCATCATCTTTTCCCAATGCTTTACGAAAGAGCGATAGTCAATTTTATCAACCGGTTCGTATGAGATAGTGAAGAACACACAGATGAACGGATATATGCTGTTGAGTTCACCGCCTCGTGAAGCATATTTATAAAGATAGTCTTTTTCTTTAGGGAAATCTCCGTATTCAAACTCAGGACGTTCGTCGTTCTTGTCTTTTTGATTCTGAAGTCTGAGTTTGATTATCGACGCACTCTCAATTGCACGGCAGTTATTGACGATAGTGTCTATTCTTTCGACGAATTCTTCGATACTGTGTCTGCACGATGATGAGTGATGAAGCATCAGTGTCAATATCATCCTCTGAGAATAGACAATAGCAGCATTATCGTCGACGACTCGTCTTGAGTTGTCCTTATTGATAATGCTATTACCGAAGTCGTCGAAGAAATCTTCGTTGATTGCTTCGCCAGTTAACTGATTTTCTATTGTGCTGAAATCGAATGTGCGTCTCATATACATTATTTATCAAAGAACAAATCGTCCCAGACTTCTTCAAGACGTCTTGCAATCTTGTATGCGAGGACAGGAGGAACAGCGTTTCCTATGAGTTTGTAAGCATCGCTTCGTGAGACTTTTTCTTTAGTCTGTTCATTATTGAAGACGAATTCATAATCGGGAGGGAATGTCTATATTAATGCACATTCACGTGGTGTGAGTCTGCGTTCCTAGAGACCAGCAGCGAGTTCATCACTCATCAGTCCTCCGTGCTCTGCGCTCAAGCGACGATATTCTATATTGCCGTGATGTTCTGAGCGTATCGTCGGTGCGAGCCCGTTCCATTTGATTTCTGTCTGTCCCTATTTGCCCTTTCCGAGATACTTTGCTTTTGAATAGGTCTTGTGAGAGATGTCGTCTAGAGCAGCGTCATCGGGTTCGAGAAGATGGGAGAGAACATCACGACAGCAGACTATGGGCGAGAGATGTCCTGGTCCGTGTGTGGGACGTGGATAAGGGTTAAACTGCTCTTCTATTGTCTTTATGAGTTCATCCTGGTCTGTGATTGCTTGTAGCGTTTGGTTTCGCAATGAATCTTGATGCAGTCCTATGAATATAACTCTTTCCCTTGATTCTGGAACTCCGTACTCCCACGCTCTGAGCAGTCTCGGTTTCAAGACGATGTAACCAGAATCGCTGAAGTCTCTTCTTATGATATCTGCCGCATCGTCCATTGAGAGCAGCCCTTTGACGTTCTCTGCTACGAAGACTTTTGGACGTACGATGTCGATGACTTGTTTCATCCAGTAATAGAGTTTCCCTCTTGATTCTTCAGAGACGCTTTCTCTGAGTGTTCCCTAATCGTTCTTGTTAGAGTTGAAGCCGAGTCGCTTGCCAGCTGTGCTGAAGTCCTAGCATGGAAATCCTCCGGTTACAACGTCTATGTCTGAGGGAAAGACTGATTCTCCGGACTAGTGTCTTTTGACGAGGTTGACGACTGATTCGAGATGATATGTGTCTTGTTGATAGCCGTAGTTCTTTTTGAAATAACGGCACCACGCTGCTTTTGCTGACGGATTGATGTCATTAGCAAAGACTGTCTGGAATGATGTCGGTTCGACGAATGTGTACGGGTTTGATGACTATTCAACGTCGGCGGGTGATAGCGGGATTATCGATTTTCTCGGTGCTATAAAGTTGCCTTCAAATCCAATGTCCATACCTCCGGCACCGGAGAAGAGCGACAGCACTCTCTTTTTCTAGTTCTACATTATTATATGTTATTGTTAGCCGTTTTCTGCTTATTGATGAAAGGACTTTCGACTTCCGACCACTGCTCATTTGCCCATTTCTTCCAGGTGTTTTCTTCAGCGTCATAGTCACAAGATACGACTTCTCCGTTCTGCTCGTGAACATATACTCTGATTCTCCATGGAGTGATACATTTCTTCTTTATCATATCGAGGAATATCTTCTTTTCTGCCCAAGTCGCATCATCTGCATAGAACGTTCCCCAATCTCCGTAACTTGAGAGTGAGAATCCTCGTAATCCTGGTGCATAGTATGTACAGTCTCCAGCCATCTTGCATTCAAGTCCAAGTTCTTCCTTAACGTATTTATGGTCGTTGCTCCTGGATTTCGGATCGACTTTGTAGTCAATAGATACTTTATTAATGAATGCTGTCCTGAAGGGTTCTTCGAGAACATCATCTACTTCAATCTCAGGTAAGAGAATAGCATAGTCTGTGACTTTTATTTCGGGATGTTCTTTAATCATCTTCTCTCGCTTGATATTCTCTTCTCCTAATCTTACGAGTAAGGGTTCAAGAACATCGTCTGGAATCTTATCGAGTGTATATTTCTGTTCTGTGTCATTTATTGATATATATGAGCCTTCTTTGCAACCCGGTTGTGTGTCTGAGATGACACATATATCTTCATTAGTTTCAAGATTCATCTTGAACTCGACTTCTTTATGCTTGCTGTCTTCAGTTTTAATAATGAACCTCGTAATGTTGAGGTTGTCGATGTACTTTTTGATTAAGTCCTTTATGTCCATATTTTAAATATGCTTTGTTTATAATTGTACTTTAGAAATGTGTTTTTGTTTATTTGATGATTGTTTAATTTCATTCTTTGTTAAATATTCTTAAAAACTGAAAGTTCTTTCTTTTAATGCTTGTGTAGTTCAAGAATTTTTCGTACCTTTGCAGTACAATCGTTAAACAGAAGAAATATGGCTACAAAAGAAAAGAAGTTCAAAGACTTGAAAGCGGGCGACTCGCTTTTCTATATCAGCAAGTGGAACTTGACTGACGGCGTCGAAGAATACGTGATGAAAGAAGACTGGACGTTAGACGAGGATACTAAGGAACACTATACTTTCGCCGAAGGCATTTTGGGTAAGATTAGTATTCCGGTGTCGTCGTTCTCGAAATCGAAGTCGTCTCAATTATATGACATTTACGGAACATCAAGAGAAGCGTGCGTCGAAGCTGCGAGAAAGCATATTGAGGCTGTTATTTCGAAACTTGACGTCAAGATTAAGGGAACGGAAATTTATCTGAATAAGATGAAGGACGAGAAAGCGATCCTTTCCGGGTTATTAACGAAACGAGCATAAAGGTTATGAAGAAAGAAGATGAAGAGAAGAGACGCAAGTGGCTGTCTAACGGCTTGACTAAGTCAGACTTGATTAGTATCATCATCAAACGTGAGAACGCTATCGAGCAACTGGAGAAGACTCTTTCAGATGTCAGAAAAGAGAGCGAATCCAAGCAGGCTGAGTATGAAGAGAAGATTCGTGCTATGGAAGTAAAGCACGACGATGATATGTACGAGATGTACTTGCGTAACAACGAGGCGTTTCTGAAGCGTTTCATCGACGAGTACGTGCCCGATAAACTCAACGTAAAGTGTAAGGGTGACTACGGGAACTACTTCACTGTTTCTCTGAACTGGGGAGGTCGTGAGATTTCTTCTGACGACGGACAAGTGATTAACCATCACAATCCGATGGACGACTAAACATTAAACAGAGATATTATGATATACATTAACAGATTAATCGCATTAGTGATATTCATCGGAATAATCATTCCATTCGGAGTGGTGGGGTTTATTGTTTCTGCCTCCCTGACGTCTGTGCAGTATCTTCTGTACATCTCCTATAGTTTCATAAAGAATGGTGAATTCGGTTTGTTGAAAGAGGATGACTACTGTAATAACAAGTTCATAAAACTTATGAATCGGGTAGAAGATTTGTACAAATCAGCTAAGAGAGAAGAAGATTATTTGACAAGACGATGTGCAAAATAATTTTAGATTTGAAGACTCTGACATACGATTATCTTCGTGCGGAAACTGTTCAAGATATGAACAGAATTCATAATATTGCAGCGACAATGCAAAATACAATAAGAGAGTTATGACGAAAGAAGAATTAGAATATATTATAAAAAAGTATTTCAATACAGAAAGTGTCGATTTTAAAGTAGAATTGACTTTTGAAGGTATTAAGTGTTTTGCTGAATATGTTTCTAAATGTCAGCAAGAGAAAGATTATGAAACTTTAAATAGGATTGATGCTGCTGAAATAGTCAAAAACTCTATATTAGAAGATGAAATTGAACAAATGATTCGAAATGAGAAAGAATTTATGAATTTTCAATCTAAGGCGCAACTGATACGATATGTTGCACATCATTTTGCTAATTGGAAAAACGAGAATATGAAATAATGATTATATATTAAAGAGTTATGACTAAAGAAGAATATAGCAACGAAGTCGAGAGAATAAAGGCTGAATGCGAGAGCGCTTTGAAAGTTCTCGCTAAAAAGTATGCTTTGTCGAACAATCCTGTGAAAATCGGTGACTTAGTCGAGGATCATATGCGGTTGATTCGAGTTGAGAGATTCGGAGTTCACATTTGGGATATGCCGCAGATGGCGTACTACGGGAAAGTCTGCAAGAAAGACGGGACTCCAATGAAACGAGAGAAAGAAGAATGCGTCATTCAGCACAACATTAAGAAGATTAACGGCGTGCTGTATCAATATAAAGATAATTAAAAATGGCTCAGAACACTCAGAAAGACCGGTACTGCATCTCCTACTGTGACAAGAATGATAAGTGGGAAGAGGTTTATACAAAGACAATAAAGGACGCTGAAGAACTCTATGATATGATAGGAGATGAAGCCGCGTTTAAAGTCTTGTGGGACACAGTATCGGGAACTCAGTTAAGACAAACATAATAAAGACAAATAAAGATGAAAAAGTATAGATTAGATTTCAAGTATATCAAGAACAAGCAGAGTGCAGCGCTTGCAGTGATGGAATGTCTCTACGATGCTGTAGTGACGAAAGGCAATAAGAACAAGTATTTTGAGGACAGCGATATGACTGTTGAGCAGTTGTTCTTCAGTGCTGTCAGTGACTTGAAGCGAATTATGTTTATGGACGTCCGTCCGATAGACACAATAAGTGGCGAGTTTGCTTCCGGGACTGTATCTTCGAGTGCTTGCTTCCGAGAGTTTCCTGAAAAGATTAATAAGATAATGGGTCTGATGACAGAGCCGGTTGTGATTGATTTCGAAGGTTATATGCCCTCAGATGTTGACATTATGACTTTCGTTCCCGATTTTCTGGAAGGGAAAGTGATGCTGAATATCATAAATAATACAGTTCATCTGGACGACTATCCGAAGAGAGGCGAGATAACGCACGAACTACATTAAATTGAACAACAATAATTAAGACATTATATAGTTATGAGTGAATGGACATGGAGCAAATACAGAGCCGACTTGATTCCGAAAGAAAAATTGAACGCTTGGCTCGACAAAGAGATTAAGAATCTGAAAGAGAAAGATTCTCAGTCTTATGAGGACTTCTATGCCTGGTACAATGACAAGATGCGTCGCTATCTGCGTGACATCGGTCTGAGTGAGAGCGAGATTAAGAAGCGCAGTTCTAAGGCTGAGTACTCACGCTTGCACGATATGTACAAGAAAGGAATAGATATGTTCAGCAAGGTTCGTGCTGGTGAAATGAACGTACAGGAACTTGCGAAGTGGGACGACTTTATGTCCAATGATATGTACGGTGGAGACGCATATATCGATATTGCAGAAATCGATGACAACGGTCCGGTTCTGTTTATGAATTGTGACAAAGAAGAGATTTTCCGTTGCCGCATCTGTCACGATGACGAAGTGTTTACTGACGTCGATAGTCTGATTGATTTCTTATGTAAGCAAGACGGGAAGAACATTATAATGGACTTCAGTCTTCCGAGAGAGAAGATGGTATACGGAGACTTGACGCCAGAACTTGCCGAGCACATCCGTGAACATTACGGAAAATACGGGGATGGGAATTTCATTGTAGACTTCGGGTAAACTGTTTTATAACTGACAAATAAAAACGACTCTCGATTGTATATCAAGAGTCGTTCTTTTTTGATGTTTGAGGCATCAATTATATAAGTGTGTTTGTGTTAGATGTTTCTTCTGATGTTTCCGTCTTATTTGCTTTCTTGCGAAGTTTCTTCGGATTATGATGCCATACTTCGAAGACACCAAGTTTCGGGAAGTGTCCTACTGAATAGAAGTTCTTATAGTCTGCTGACTGATAACCAGTAGCCATCAGTGTGGGTGCAGAACCGTCGCTTCGAGTCGGCGTAGGGATAATCTTGATGCATTTGTCGTTTTCACGTATCTTCTTGTCTTCCTCAGTCAGATATTCGATGACCGGTTTGACGGGACGTCTTTTCTCTTCCTCAGTGAGAACTGTAGGCTTGAATGAATCGTCGAAGTCAGAGAGTTCTGCGCTTTCCAGTTCACGCTCTGCTTCCTGTTCTTCCAGCAACTGCTGCTCTTCTTCAGTGAGGTTGTTCTTTTTCTTCTGCATATCGCTTTCTTGTGTATTGCTTTTATAGATTATACTGATGTTTTCCGGATTTGTTATTTCTATCTCAGAAATGTCCATATTGTTTCGTTCTGATATATACTCCAAGATTTTCTGCTGGTTGTTAGCGACCCACGCTATCATCTTCTTGTAGTCGATGTCATATTCTGAGGAGACTTGCTTTTCGTAGATGTCTTTGACATCGGGCTTCACCTTGAGAGGTTTCGGGAAGTTGAATGAGATTTTCTCTTCTTCAGAGTCTTTGCGTATTGAGACTAAGAACACTCTTTCGCGGTTTTGAGGAACTCCGAAATCTTTGGCATTGAGTGTCGTCCAGAACGATTCATACCCGAAAGCGTTGACTGTGTCTATCCACTTACAAAATAAGTCGAAGAATCGCTTGCTGACGAGGTTCTGTACGTTCTCAAGCAATAAGTACTTGGGTCGTTTAGCCTCAATGCATCTGCGACACTCCCAAAGAAGACTGCTTCGTGTTCCGCTACCTTCTTCGCCTCCGCTTAAAGAACCGGCTAAACTGAAGTCGGTGCATGGACTACTATAAGTGAAGAGGTCGAAATCAGGAACTTGCGTCCAGTCGATTTTAGCAATATCTCCGAGATTTTTGTCTGCTGCTTCTGGGAAAAGTATGTTATGCGCCTTGATAGCATTCGGCTCGATTTCTGACCAGCCGACCAGTTCGTAGTCGAAATCTGGATGTTCGTCCTTGAGTCTCTTGAGTGCGAGACACTGAGAGTCATATCCTGAGAATGCTGTAAAGACTTTAATCTTAATCGTATTCTGTGTATTATTTTCGCTTATCATACTTATTGTACTAAAGAAAACGGAAATAGTTTATGCGGACAAAAGGAAAGACGCTGAAATCATTTTCGTGATTCCTAGCGTCTTTGCTTAAATATGGAAGAAGTTTAGAATTCGGAGTACTCCCAACGATGAGGTTTATGCCATTCTTTTCCGGCATCTTTATAAAGAATCGCTTGTACACGATATTTGATACAATCGAACTGAAGATATGTGCGATGCTCTTTATCAATCTGATCAGCAATCTGCCAGGCGACTAAGTCAAGTTTGCGCTCTTCAAACTCTTTCTCTATTTCATCTTCGTTCTCTTCGTCGCAGTTATGATACTTCTTGAAGTCTCTTTTTGCACGTTCTGTATAGACTTCGTCAGCAGCCATCTTACGAACGCACTTGTCGAATTCTTCAGTGTAGCACCAGTCTGAATCCGCATAACTCTTGTCTTTATTATATTCTTTTACTTCAAGGAACATTGTGTTCTTTGATGGACTATAGATGCGATAGCAAACGATGAACGTCTTTTCTTCATAGTAGTTGTTGACCATATAGAGACGTTCTCCGGCTTTGATGTCTGCTGTAGTATAGAACTCACGTAACTTTGAATCGTAGTCTTGATCGTTGAAGAAATAAGCGTCAAGTTCTCCATCCGGATTGACTAAGACATATCGTGTGCCCTCATGCTGACGATGTTGCTGCATTGACTTCCAGAGAGTATCAATGTCTTTCTTGATGTTCTCAGAAATTCGCTTGACTTCTTCAGTCATCTTTGATGATTTCTCGAACTTCTCACATATTGCCGTAAAGTTCTCAATCAGAAAAGCAATGATGTTCTCGTAAATCTCTTTAATCTTCATATCTGCTTATTGTTAATGTTGTTAAATTTTCTTAAATAACGAACGCACGTATTCAAGATGTTCCTTTGACATTGGCTTGCCTGAGTAGTTCACGTTCATAAAGACTCTCAACACATCTTCGTCTGTCGCTTTTTCTTCAATCTCCAAGACGTTCAATCCGTTTGGATCCTGAGAGAACATACGACGAGCATATGTTGAGAAATCACCGAAGTAGTTTCCGTGCATATCAGCAAACTCATTGTTTAAGAAACGTTTTAATGTGTGCAGACGCTGCTTGCCGTCAACGACATCAAAGTATCCCACTTCTTTGTTTCCTTTCTCTGCCTGACTCTTCACGTAATTATACGAACGTTTTCTCAAAACGACTGTTCCGAGACTGAGATTATTGTAAATGGATTCGATGAATGCTTGCTCGTCTTCTAGCGTCCAGACATAATTTCTCTGGTAGTAGAGTTTCTTGCCGTCGCTATCAATCACATATGGGTTGAAGTTATATTCGAAAACGTCAATACCGTTGATTGTATTTGCGACATTGTTGTTCTTAATAATTTCTCCTATTTTGAAGTAGATATGGCTAAATCCGTAGCCAGTCGTACGAACGCAAGACATCCAATCCTTTTCCGGGAATGGATTGACTCCGATTTTGAAACAGTCTTTCCTGACTTCGACTTCTTTCGGGTCAATGATGTTCAGTTCTCCGTGATAATCATTGGGACGATAGCCGCTGCGACGCAACTCAAGTTTGCCGTCCGGTTGAATGCCGACGACATTTAAGTTGTTCCATGCGTCTGAGTCTTGAGATGTGTTTGACAGCAAATCTTTACCACGAACCTGGACCATATCTCCGACTTTATAATCAGCCGCTAGATATTCGTCAATCTGACGCTGTCTCTTTTCTGAATTGATTTCTTCAATCATATGCTTATTGTATTAATTTCTTTGTGGGCACAAAGGTAAGAAATTATCTTTAAGTGTGCAAGCAATCAGAGAACAAAATCTATTTGATTAACAATAATTAAATCTTTTTAACACAAAAATCGCAAATTTTGTCTAACATTGAATATATTCAATAATAAATAAGGAAAATTCAAGAAGAGAGAAATATTATGTATAGCACATTTCATACGATTGAGTGGAACTTTCAACCGGCTCACTCCAATGACAAACAACGCTACTTTCAGAACAAGATAAACGGTCGTATAGCCGCAGAACTTGCGACATCGAAAGGCAACGAATATTACGAGTGTTCTGAGTTCCAGATGCGCTACGGCACACTTGGTATGTATCTCGGATGCGTAAAGAGTAAGGAGGATGCTCCAGCACGCAGACTTGTAGTCGATCACGACCACGAAACTGAGTTCTCATTTTCAGTAAACGACGAGAAATATCTATAATCGGATCATATGATTAAAATCGACGGCTATTTGATTAACGGACGTCCGGACTAGACTCGTGTGTATGTCTATCCGGAGAAACAACTGTGTATGACTGTCTTGATTTCATACGACCAGGACTACATACGTAAGTGCAGTCATATCAAGCAAGCTGCTCTATATACGCTCATATGGCCGGAAACACGAAATGCGAAGCGAACAATCTACATCGGTTAGACTGGTGATGCGTCGAAGCGTATTTTGCAGCATATATAGAAACATCGTGAGTTCTCAGACGCTTGTGTTTTGACACGTTCAGTTGGCTAGTTCGAGAAGTCTGAGGTTATGTATCTTGAGTATCTGGCTATCATTCAAGCAATTGAACAGGGTGACGTTGAACTGATGGAGAATCGTAGTATTCCGGAAGAACCGTATCTGTCTCCCGATAAGAAAGTCTTGATGCGTGATGTTTTCAATGACTATATGATGATGGTTGAGTATGCCGGTTTCAATGGGATATACACGAAGCGCAAATTCGCTCTTACGCAGAACATCAAGCGTCCGCAATCAAAACGCATATCACTCAGCAATCATAAGTTGAGCGCAGTTCGTAATGATTCTGACTATCAAGACGATTTCGACGAAGAAGAAAGCATCATAGAGAAGCACGTGCTGAAAGGTCCCGACTTCTACGCAGAATGCATAAAACTCAACGACGGGCGTTATATGTTCTTGGGAAACACGAAGATAGCAGATGATGTAGATATAGATGAACTTCATATATTAGTTCCGAATGTCACTATTGACGAGAAGAATCGTACAGTCGGAATAGGGACTACAGTCGGTTCTTTAGACGAAGCTGCTATTATAGTGACCGGAGGGCATAGGGCAGTCGAATGGTAGATAGAAAGAACGATAATCTGAGAAAATTCAATTTTCACATTTTTGTTCTCTGATAAATACTATTGTCCCCTCTATAGGAAAGAAAATTCCAACCTTGACCGGGTACATTATATATTTCCTCGGAGCAGTCTCATAAAAGAACTGCTCTTTTTGTTTATAAATGTAAGTTAAAACGTTAGTTTTGCTACGTTTGGGTGCATACGGTACTTGTCGTCTCCTTGTGAGAGACGCTTTTCGCATATACAGCGGCGTAATCTATCGCCCGGTGTTTGACGGGCGCACGCTAAGATTTTAGTTTCCGGTAATCCCCCGTTGTTTGCGAGAGGTACCGCCGGTACATCGTCCCGGTTTTAGAAAAATAGAGAAAACGCTTCTTCCAGTCGCATGAATGCTGTACGCCAATCGCCATTCCGATTTCTTCCTCTGATACATCAAGCGATTCTTTGAATAAATGCGGGTCTGAGAATATAACGTTCTTCCTTGTATTGATGGCACGTCGCTTAGCGATGTGCTGAGTATATAGTTCGAAGCCTCGCCTGGATAACTCCATAGCAGCAAGGTTCATATCTGGTTCGTTTAAGTGTTTCCTGAAGATGAGGTTTCCCTAGAAACTGGAGTAATCGGGGCCAACTTTCAGGAAGAAGATGCCTTCTTCTCGGCATCGTCTCTCAAGACAGTTATAGAATGTATTCCAGTGCCACAGGTTGTTGCACTTTGCGTTGCAGTCTGCTCCGCGACCTATGTCGCCGGAGTATATACAAATGTCCTCAACAGCGAATACCTCTGCGTGCATATGCACTGCATCATCAACCATCTTGTTTGCTGATACAGCAGTCCAGTATTCTATTTTGTTTTGTATTTCTATTCTTCTTGAATCATTTGCAGCAACATCTCCCAAAGCATTTAATGCGAACCACGCATCAATCAGTTCCTAGAATACATACGTGTCTGTCTTCTTAATCCGGTAACGACCGGATGATTTCCAGTCTACACATGCACAACCGTATTCCGCAGGGTTTCCGTCACTGGCATAAACCCTGTTCAAGACGGGTTTATAAGGTTCTTTCTTTTTCTCTTTCTTTTTCTCTTTCTTATCTTCCGACTCTTCTTTCTCGATTTCTATCTTTGATATAATCTCAACGTCGTATGTTATATAAATGAAATCATCATCAATCTGTATGGTTGATGGCATCAGGCCATCATCGATGGCCTTGATTATCTTCTCAAGTTTTATTTTGTATTTCTTGGATACGAATTCGAAAGGGAAGAAGAAATGTTTGTCCTTGGTTACTTTCATTAACAAACCGTCTTTTCTTATCTCAAAGAGACGGTTCCCGTGCTCTTTGTCTCCGACAGAGTAAAGCGGCATCAGTCGCTTCTTTTTGAATTCATCGTGCGTGATGTTACCTTTAGAGCGTTCCAAGAACGCTTCTCTTGTTCCGAAGATGACATTATAGTTACGACTGCGTCTGTCGTCTATCTTCTTGTTTGACTTCTTAAGTTTATTGATTTCCTTATTGATAGATCTCAGTTTCTCATGCAGCCCTTTCTTCGACGATGCTGCTTTAGCAGCATTTATCCTCTTCGTTATCTGAGCACGTTTCAAGCCAGTCTTTGCTTCTTTGAGTTTCAGATACAACTCACGTATCTTATTCTTCTACTTAGGGAATTCATTCTTTATCTTATCTCTTTTCTTATTGAGTTTCTCTATTTGCTTCAGATTTGCTTCATATTCAGCGTCGTCTTCTTTACGATGCTTTTCTTCTGCTGTTATTGTCTGACATGCTCTTTTTATACCTCCCTGCTTCAGCCAGTAATTGATGTCTTTTATATTATCTCTTGAACTTATCTCTTGCTGATATATGGATTGTGAGTTTATGACATCATCGACAGACGGAGTATCACCCGTCTTCCTTGCAAGAGCATAGACAGTCCTTGTGCAGCAACTTTGCTGCACTCTGAGTTTCAGAAGTTCTTTTTCTGCTTCTTCTGAACCTCTTTCCCTTACTATTCTAAGAGTTGGACTCATACAATATATTTATTCATAAAAAATGTTAAATTTCGATCGAAACAGCATATATTTCAAAAAAATATTAGTACCTTTGTGCGCACAAAGAAATGATAGTAATATCAGAAATGAAAATAATGAATTATAAAAGTACACATTACACTTTAAACAAAATGCGCAACTTCTGAAAATAAATAATTAAAATCGAAGTTTCTTATATTTCAATGCATTCATTTCAAGAATTCTATAATGTGTACAAATCGTCTGCCGAAAACACAGGAAAGTCGTACAACGACTTTACGAGAACTGTTGCTCCGCTATAGACAAATGATATTATTAAACCCAAGAAAAATTCAGAGTGTCTGATAGTCATCCCTGCGTACACTAACAGGATTCTGGAATTTGAGCAGATGAATCTGAAGAACAATGTTGAGAAACTCGGTAAGTATTTCGACATCTGCATCGTATGCCCCAAACTTCTGCGGGTTGATGTTTACAATTCCATTGCATCTGGAGTCGAGTTGTAGTATCTCAGACTTCCTTCAAGAAACTTCATTGGGAAAAACTCCTATTCAGATATGCTTCTGTCTGCTGACTTCTATAAGCATTTCATTTCCTGGAAGTATATCCTCATCTTGCAACTCGATGCTTACATATTCGGAACTGCTGACGACTTGAAGCATTTTGTTGCTATGGACAAGACGTACATCGGTGCGCCATGGACGAAAGAATACGCATCTTCTATAGGAATTCCGGAAGAAGCGTGCGGAAATGGTGGGTTGTCTCTCAGAAAGGTTTAGAGAATGATTGACATATTAAAACCCGGTTCTGGGTTGAAACGCAACGAACGTCTCAAGACTGTCGAGGATCAGTATATTTCTTATATATTATATAATGTACACGAGAATACTGATGTTAAAACTGCGTTAGAATTCGCCATTGATAACAATCCCGAATTGTGGCATCAACAGCTGGGTCGTTATCCTTGGGGAATTCATATGGGAAAGCAAGAGTTTGTTGATTACTGGAACAAAACTACTGATTTGAAGTTTCCTCAGAGAAATCCTATCAATCCTGCGAGACGAACTGGCGTTCTCTCATCGATGAAGCGTAAAGTCGAAGTGACCGAACGCATTATCGTATCTCTGACATCTTTCGGGGAGAGACTGAAGAATGATGCGCCGAATGTCATCAGAGAGATATTAACACAGCAGACCATTAAACCAGAATTAGTCGTATTGAGCATATACAAAGACGATAAACAATATGTTCCTGATTCTATACTTAAACTTCAGCGTGAGGGCAAAGTAGAAATAATCATATATGAAAAGAACTATCGTCCCCACTTGAAGTATTATCCGGCTATGATGAAGTACAAAGATGCTGTCATCATTACAGTAGACGATGATCAACACTATTACTCTAAGATGATAGAGGATTTGTATCGTACGCACGTCGAATATCCGAATACTGTCTGTGCGTGCCGTTGTCATTGTATCACTTATAAGGAAGACGGAATAACTCCGAAAAACTACGGAGATTGGATATTCCAGTCTAAGGACAAGTCGGTTCCTTCTTTCGATTTGTTCGCTACTGGCGTCGGTGGCGTACTTTATCCCGCTAACATACTTCACGTTGAAGATATAAAAGAAGAAGATATCTACGATTACATTACGACAGATGACATATTGCTCAAGATTATAGAGAATGAGCGTAATGTGCGTGTCGCCGGAACTCCCGATTACCGTTCTATGCGACCCTATACGACAAAGTCCGCAAAGAGCGACCGTCTGTGTGATGTAAATACGACGGGAAACAAGATAAACGATATTAATATACAGAAAGGACGTCTTATGAGGAGAGAAGAAACCTCAGTCAAGATATGCTATACTTGCATCACTGGAAAATATGATGCATTGATAGAACCTCTGGTAGTGACACCAGGATGGAAATACGTCTGCTTTACGGATCAGACTAATTTCACGTCAAAAGTCTGGGAGATACGTCCGTTACCGGAATCTATAGCGAACGACGAAAGTCTCTCAATCATCAAGAAGTAGCGTATCATCAAAATCAAGCCGTATGAATTCCTTGAGAACTATGACATATGTCTTTGGGTCGACGGCAACCTGACTATCAAATGCAATCTCGATGAGTTCGTCGATAAGATAGCAGACGATGATGTCGTCATCACCAAACATCCGAAGAGAGACTGTATATACGATGAGGCTGAAGCAATTGTAAAGTACAGGAAAGATACTTGGAATAATTTGAATCCGCAGCTTGATTTCTACAGACAAGAACAGTTCCCGCATCACTATGGATTACACGAGACGAATGTGATAGTGCGTAAGAATACGGATAAAGTCAGGAAAGTGATGGATATGTGGGCCGAAGTACTGAGAAAGTATAGTCACAGAGATTAGATGTCATTGAGTTACGTTCTGTGGAAACTCGGTATTAAAGTTTCTTCTTTTGAACCGTTATTCCGCGATCAGCGTTTTCAGTACAATAGTCATAAGCGAAGATGATTATGTAACTATTTCAAGAAAAGAGAGTATCATTTTTAATGAAGAAGATTCTTATATTGGCAATGGGATGCAACGAAGAATTCTTCCGTGTTGAGGAAGCGATGATTCGTGAGCAGTGCTATGCTAAGCATATATTGGCCGGAGTTTACGAGAATGTAGACTTCTGGACGTACACAGCATCGTCTGATGACCAAGTACATATCAGTCGAACGAATCACAAGATAAGCGTCCCTTGTAATGATGATATTGATCATACTTGGGACAAGACGAGACTCACATTCCAGGCTTTGGATATGATAGGTCTTGAGTACGATTATATTTTCCGCACAAATCTTTCTACATGGATAAACGTCCCATATCTTATTCATTTCGTCGAAGCGATCCCGGACAAAGACGCTGACAGGATATTCTCAACGATGATTCAAGGCGTATTCAACGGTTCTGGTCCCGATGTCTTTTCTCTTTATGCTTTAGGGAATTCTCTGTTGATTCCGAAGAAATGGGTAGATATTGTCAAAGAAGTCGACGTAGAGTCTTTGCGTCAATACGACAGGACTGTCGATGCAGTCCGTGACTGTGATAAAGAGAACAGTATCTATCACGTCGACGACAATGCTATAGGTTTCATTATCAATGTCTACTGCGAGCAGCACGGTATAAGTCCTCTTGATGTATGGAAAGGCATCAAAAAGTGTGAGCATTTCGATACTAAATCGATACTGGAACATATACACCTGGATTATATAGCAGTTCCTTTCCGTATGTACTATGATGACCGGAAATATGAAATCTTATTCGGAAAGCAGATGCAGGACTGTGCAGATGAGTTTGAGACGTTCTTCGACGATGAGACTCCGGAAGAACTATATATACGCACGACAACACCGTCATTAGTGACTTTCGCACGTTTTCGCGGAAGTATAGACAAGGACGAATTCTTGACAGTTAATTCTGTTTTTGCTGAGCGTGCGATGAAAGATTTAGAGAAATTTGACTACAGTCCGGAAAAATTAACGCAGTATTTCAGAGACAAAAACAAAAAAGAGATGTACAATAATCAAACGAAAAATAGTTTATAATTATGACAGATTTTAAATTTACAGAAAAAGTTGCAGTCGATTTTGCTGCTACAACGCCAGTTAAGAAGCGTCGTACTAGGGAAGAGAGAAAGGCTTCTTACGAACAGACTAAAGAAAGAATATGTAACGTCATTCTCAAAGACGGTGGTCGCTATGTGACTTTCCCAAGCGCTCCTGAAACCGATCACGCAACTGGGCTCTTAGTTTGCGGACTTGAGTTTGAGAAGAAACTCTATTTCCTTTTCATAGACAAAGACCGTCAGATTCGCATTATGCATCACGGCGAGTCATATAAGTTGCTGCGTGAGATTCCAGCTTCGCTGAGTGTATTGAATTATATGTATAACTATCAGCGCAATGAACTCAAGACTGCTATCGAGAATTTCTTCGAAGATAACGAAGAATACAAACTTTTTACAGAAATTGCTATACGTCCGTACCGCAGACGCAACGACGGCGACGGAAAGAACCGAAAGTTTCACAATAAGAAGTAGACGAACAAAAAGGAAGAAAAGAAAGAGGATTGACATCACCTCTTTCACTGACCAGATTTCTTAAAGCGTCCTGCTTTAGAAAACTGTCATAATTATTTCCAGCCCGAAGAATCGCTTTTGGTTCTTCGGGTAATTTTATTTTTTAATGTTCATTTCTGTAAGTTTGAATTTCAAGATATATATTTCTCTTCGATAAATAAAAACGAAGAATGACTTTCGCTGTACAATATATATAAGTATACGTGTGCGCGTGAGATATACATTCATAAAACGAGAAACTAATTTGAATATATAAATGGCGAATTACAAGAATATCAAGAAAGTCGGCTTGGCAATCATTTGCTTCGAAGGAACTGAACACCTTTATAATATAATATCTGCGATACGTGAGTCTGTTGATTACGTGTCTGTCGGACTGTAGCGCTTGTCTTATCACGGAGATCCGATGTTGAATATTGACATCAACGAGATTTTCCGTCTTCGCGACGAAGACCATCTGGTCGACAACATCGTAGAGATTTCATTAGACACTACACAAGCGGCTCGTGTTCAAGAGACTGAGAAACGCAACATCCTTATCCAAGATGCTGAAGATCACGGATGTTCACACGTTCTTGTAATCGACTCTGATGAATACTACACAAAGAAATCATTCGACTACGGACTTCAACAGATTGACGAACACGACTATGATATGACTTACTGTCAGTACGTCAATTACTATCACGATTATCTTCATTATCTGAAATATCCATTCGCTGACGGTATGTACGTGCCTTGGGTATCAAAAACGAAATATCGGCACGCATTCGAATCGAATGACTTCCCGAAGCCGAGCGATCCTACTCGTCGTTATGTATGCACTCAAGAAATAGTTAATCCCGACGGAACTAAGAAGAAAGTAAAAACCGGAGAGTATCACATCTTCGAATGGAATGAAGTGAAGATGCATCATCTTTCATGGCTTCGTGCTGATATTCGTAAGAAACTTGAGAGCTGGTCGTCTAAAAAAGTGTTCGACAAGTACGACGACTTAATCGACCGTGCTGTCGAGGCATTCGAGAATTTCAATGAAGACGACAAAGACGCTAAAGCATTGATGCTATTCAATACTCCGGGAAACACTGTTGATGTGACGAAGTTTCCGAGACAATTCATACATCCGGCAGTTGACTTTATGACTCGCTTGCGCTCCGCTCAAGACTATAAGAGGATTCTTTTCTTGTCAATGTCTACGAATCAAGAACCATTCAACACGCTCGAAGGTATCTGCAATCAGACTTGGCGCAACTACGACAAGGAGAAGTATCCTGGAATCTCTGCTGAGTTCTGGACGTATACAGAAACTCCCGAAGGTAAGGAGACTTACGTCGATATGAAGAATCACATCATCTATTTGAAGACTGAGTCTGATCCTGAGACCGGTACATTCTTCCGCACTTATTCGAAGACTATCGAAGCATTCACTATTATCACTGATAAACTGAAACTCGATTTTGACTATATTGTGCGTACAAATAACTCTACTTGGATTAACGTTCCCCTGATTAATGAGTTCCTGAGTTATATCCACGACGACAGTATGTTCTTCTCTGCTAAGTTGTATGCTGGTTATTTCTCGGCGTTCAATACATATATGGGTGGTCAGCTGATGATTCTCTCTCGTCGTAACATCAACGTTATCAAGAGGATATGTGGTTCTGTTAGCACTGTACGCCAATTCGAGAAGAAGTGGTACAGTTGCGATGACAATGCATTGGGCGGAAAACTTAATCAGCGCTTCATTCAGTTGAATCTTCCCTATGAATAGGTATATCATACCATCGGAGGATACGATTTCATCGACAAAGACTTCGACGAAAAGACAGTCGACTTCGCTTGTCCGATATTTCAAGTCAAGACATATACAGATGAGCGTTTACCGAACGATGCAGACAAGATGAGAAAGATTGATGCATTGTGGCGTTCTTGTGACGAAAAGATAAGTGATTTATATCAGAGAATGATGTCAGAATGGTATGACAAGAGCATCAGCATCCTGCCACAATCGAAAGAAGAATGGTTCAAACTTACTGAGCAAGATAAACGTCTCGCAAGGTTCAGAAATGAGATGCCGAGAGATAAAGCTTTGGACTATTTGACCGTCCGGCAGAAGCAATTGGGCTATCAACCTGGCATTTTCAGAAAAAAATAACGTCCGAAACAAAAATTTCTCTTAAAAAGTTTGTTTATTCAAAAATAAAATTGTATCTTTGCAGCAGTTTTCGGTGTAAATAACAGAATATCTAATGCTGCAAAGATTCGATGTCTTCTAACGTTAGTTCTGATATTACCAACTGAGGCTGACAAAACGCAACCCTCTATATATAATAATGAAGAAAAGAACGAAATTTGAGCAGTCACTTCTGAGTGAAATGGCGGGACCATCAGACAGAATGTTCTGTACTGTTCTTGAGCACATCGCCGGCATTGAGGATATAAACATCCGTGCCAAATTTGAAAAAGTCCACAACCGGCTGATGGCTAAAGCCAGAAAAGTCAGTTTCACAAGCATTATGGATCGCATCGGAGAGCGAGAGTACTGCAAACTGACGAACAATCGCACAGCGAGACTGGCAAAGAGAATCAGTACAGAAAAAGAAAACGGACGTAAGGCGCAGACGTCTGGTGGCACAGTGAATCCCACACCTTATATAAATGAACAGTCTCTTCTCATCGTCGAGAAGATAGACGCTGCGATTCGAGAGGATAACAAGCGCCCGAAGTCTCTGAGCAAGAAGCAGAAGCAGATGGAAATCGACAGGTCGATTGTGCGCAAGTTCTACTCGAACCCTACACCGAACGCATTCAACACTCTTTGGGACAGATTCCGTTTCGGTGTCCATTCACACCTCACTAAGATTGTCGGTGATTGGGAACGTGCCGAAGATATGGTTCAGGAAACGTTCATCCGCGCTTGGGAGAAGCGCTATATGTACGACCCAGACAAGTCAAACTTCAGCACATGGCTCTATACGATTGCACGCAACATCACATTCAGCCAGTTGAAGAAAGACGGACAGGATCGTACTATCGACGTCGACGTCAATGATGTGTTTGCCAGCGCTCTGCATCCCAACGGCGACAATGCTGCAACTGTAGACAATACTTACTACGTCATCAATGACTCGACCCAGATTGAGTCGAATGATTTCGAGGAAGTCACAATGAAGATGCACGACGCTTCAATTAACGAGATTCTCACTATGAATCCGCTTTTCCAAGTCATCTGCAAGATGAAGAACCAGGATGATATGACTCTGCGTGAGATTGCCGAGACTCTGAATATGACAGAATCAAAGGTTAAGAACTGTTACTACAAGAACAAAGAAGTCTTGAAAGAGACTCTTATAGAGAAGTACAACGACCTTTATGTAGTCTATCGTGATGCGTCTCACGACAAAGACGAAGAAGAGTCTGCATTTTATTAATTTTCTGATAAATAATGTATAAATAAGAAAAGAGAAGAAACTTATTATGAGATTTTTCAGAAAGATAAAAGAATGGTACTATGAGACGATGAATATGTATCGTCAGATTAGTCTCGATAACAAGAACAGGAAACTGTATCTGCGGACTGTGCGTGAAGAATGCATCGATCCGCAGAGCAAGTTCGTGAAGATGAACCTCAAACTGGCTGACGACCGGGAGAGTCTGGTGTACGTGACGAACATCCCTGCTGAACTTCAGGCTAGCCGGAATGACTTTATGATTCAAGAACGACTGAACGAGAATACGTATTTCATATCAGAGTTCTTGCGTAAGGACGCCGGATTCGCTAACTACATCAGTCTTCCTGAGTACTTCCACATCGAGGATCCATCATCTGATGACATCAGCGTACTCTATCTCGCTGTATGGAAATTTAACCCAATTGTTTACCCGTCGCTGAAGCGTAAAGCATTGGCTGCTTTATATGGAAGCATTACTGCTGTCGCTGGAGCATTGGGTTACGTTGGTTATCTGTTGTTTTTATGAAGGTTTACAGGCACATCTTCTTCAAAAAGAGCATTATTTAGAACGGGACGGGTAGCGAAGATGTTCACTACTATGGTCAGATGTACAGTAACTGCGAACAGATAAAGAAGTTCCGGGAAATGTACGACAGACTGCTTGACTTATATGTTCCGTGCAATGACTGTGCTCGTGCTAAGTACAAGAATTTCATCAAAATGAGAAATCCGAACAACTAACCATTCAAATTTAAGAGAGAGACGTCTGAACTGACGTCTCTCTTTGTTAAATAAAGTTAACGAAACTTCACTTTCTTCTGAGAACACTTGCGTAGTTAGAAAAGATTTCGTACCTTTGTCACACAAATATAAAGAATTATGGATTTACTTGACGAACTGTCTATAAGTGACGTAAGCACAACTGCTCAAGATACGATTATCAAAGAATGTGAGAGTGGAAATATTTCTGACATAGATGACTATCCCGTTAGGATAGATGTCGAAGTGTTTAAGAAAGACAATGACTATTCGCATATTAAAGAACATATATACGATGTCTTAGAATCATTTTCTCAGTACATCGAATACAGTGACGTATTTTTGAAGCCGGAAGACGAAATAGTCAGGAAGACAAAACTGTTTACGTTCGGCTTACATCCACATTTCTATTCTGCACATTCTATCTGCAATTTCCTTGATGGAATAAATGAGCATTTAAGAATTCTTGGAGCAGAATATTCTGTAAGTATCATCGGCGACGTCCCTAATTGCGAAGAGACGGTTTATAAAGATGTGAATACAGAGAAGATTCGTCGTGAATCGAGATATAGTTCAATTACATCTCAGTTTAGTGAGTGGAGAACTCATAATGAATTATCTAAGTTCAATAATGTATGTAGGATGTTCGGAGTTCCCGAAAAGTACTATGAAGAATATGTACATATGAAAGGAATGTGGGAGACCATCGTCCCGAAAACGAACAAATTCCTGATGAAGAAAGTCGACATCTACCATTGTCAGAACTATGCTCTTCGCGCTGATAGGAAGATACACGAAGAAGTCGATGAAATCCACAAACGATTGAATCTTAGCGAACGCATTCTGTCAAATACTATTAATTTCAATGATTTTATATCGAATGATACTCAGATGTGGTTGTCTGCTCATTGTTCCGGCAATTTCGAGAAATATAAGATAGGTTCGAATGCTAAGGCTGAAGTTCCACAGATGATACAGAGAATGATGAAGAAACTGAAGA
>NFZD01008890.1_pt1 | contig 22078 bp, 14 predicted proteins | sample 1095381 | NCBI WGS metagenome assembly NFZD01 (sample SAMN03609891, study PRJNA323583) | gut metagenome | isolation source: feces | host: Rattus norvegicus | place: Denmark: Riget | collected 2013 | reverse complement strand
TTGGTGGACTGTTTAATCTCAACATCCACCAAATTATCCTTATTTACTGAATTAACAGATTCTGTACTATTTAATCTAATCTTATACTTATCCATTTTGTATTTGTTTAAAATTTGCTGTAAATGTAACTTCTCTTATATTAGTTGCATTATCCTTATATTTTAATCCAATATTAGAAATTTCATTGTTTGTTATGTCAATATTTACGTCAGAAGATGACCATCCATCAAATTCATATCCTTCATCAATTTCTATATCGTCTGGTGTAATAGTATTTGTTGTCGTGTTAAATGACACCTCTCTTGTCTCATTTGTTAACGTATCTTTCCATTTACCATTTACACCTAAAGCTAATTTAAATATAGTAGGTTCATAAATGGCTTCAATTATTATACTTTCATTATTCATTTGAAATGGGAATCTATCTATATGAGTAGGATTACCATCCAGACCAATTTTTACCAATCCACCATAATAATACCCATTCTTAACTTCAACATTCGTTGGATAACCACTATTAAAAATACTATCTACCCATTCATTTCCCTTTTTATATATTGTTAAATCAGTATTTTCATCAATTTCGTCTTTTATATTATTAACATTCCATACTACGGCATATCTCGTCTCACTTCTACTACCATTATCACTTAATTCATTTACATCGGCTTTTAATGGTAAATTCGTAATATCTGTTATAATACAATTTGTTTTTTTACGAACAGAACTATTAAATATTAATTTAGCAAATATACTATCATTATTAAAATAATTTTTTAATTGAGAATACATTGTCGTATCCAGATTAAAATAAATAATTTTATTATCTAATGGTGTTCCAACTGAAATAGGTGAGAATGTTCCATTACCTTCTACATTTAACAGTTTACTCAATTTTAAACTAAAATCTAAATTAGAAGTAAAATAATCAACATAATATGGCAAATTACCACTTAATTCTACACCAAGTTTATAATCAACTACATTATTATAGCCACTATTAGCATTACCTGTAATAGTATTTAATTCGCTTAATATAAGATTAATTTGAACATCCTCACTTCTATCATACAAAGGAGAAATAGTACGACAATTATTTGATGTTACCACTATAACAAAAAAACGTTTTAAATCATTATCAATATCAAATACACCATTTGTACTATAGCCATGATTTCTATCAATTGCATTTTCGTTTTCTTCTGTTGGGGTATGACCATCTGCTTTATTAGTTACCTTACTATATAAGGTATTAATATTAATATTTTTTTTATTGTAGAAATCTGAATCATCACCAATTTCTTTATGCCATTTACTATCATTATCTAATTTCAATAGATTACCTGCTAAAGGATAATTTGAACCATTGTATTCAATTAAATAAAAACGATTGTTATCATAATTATCTCCTTTATTCAAAGACATAGTTAATACTTTATCAACTAACCTATTTAATGAAACACTCATATCACCATATATTGTTTCTGATATATAGGCATTCTTATTATCCTCAATCGTTAATTCATCTTGTCTTCTTCCTACTTCTATATAATCAGATCCTTTATCATTATTGTAATTAATATAATTTCCATCCTCAATTTTTAATTTTCCATTATTAATTTGATACACTATTCCATTAATCGTTACAGTGTTATTTATCACTGTATAGTCTTTACCATCAACAGTTACAATACCACCTATAACCTCATATTCTTTATGATTATCAATATAACGTATAGTAGGAATATCGTCCTCTCCGTTAATAGTTTTAACTTGGATATTAGATATGTTACCTAATTCAAAAGTGGGGAACTGTGGGTTATTATTGTCAAGAATACCATTGTTAATAATACCAGTAAATAAACCATTCATTTTAATAAACTGACCACGTTTAGTATCTCGTCCATAATAAGGTATATTATTTACATAAGACCACGCAACCATATTATTTAATCTTAACACCTTATCTATAATATGAAAGAAAAAATATTGTTCGTCTTTTTCGTCACCCTCCATTTTAACATTCATATTACCTTTGAATGGTAATTTTTGTCCTGATGAATTAACCACTCTTATACCATAAGGTTTTTTAAACCATTTGTTTTGATCTACATAGTCACCTTTTTCATTTACTCCGTTTAACCTATCATACCCAAAACAAATATTTCCACTTTTAACATTCGCAACACTACCATCATACCCATAATCTTCATTTGTAACACTTGCTATTGTTGGAATTTGGATATCATCTATTGAATACATTTCAAAATCAGGATTATTACTCTTGTATTTATTTCCATCATTCGTTAATTTATTAGCATCATGTTCACCATCATTTTCTTCTTCATTATAATGTAAATGATATTTAACAGGTAACTTTCTTGTTTGTACTGTTATTATTATATCTTTTGGTTCAGTTAAACTTGTCAACCAAAATGTTTCCTTAACCAAATCAATATAATTGTTTTTAAAATCTTCTATTGAAGTGTCATTTATAAAATCACTTTTAACTTGAATGTACTCATCTATTAAATCAAGTATCTGTAGTTCTAACATTTTCAATTGCTCATTATTATCTTCATATAAGTCTGAAAATGTTTTCTTATAGTCTTGTTTAATTTGTTCTATGTCTTCATCCGTTTTATCTTGATATTGTCCGTCAACTGATATATCGGTTAAAAAATCATTAATCTCTTTATTATCACCAACAAGAACAGCATATTCATTACATCTTTGATTTAATTCGTTAAAGACAGCATCAACATTTTCCTTCATAATATCATACTGTTCTTTCACTTTATCATAACCTTCCACTTTGGTAATATCATAATTATTACTTTCGCTTAAATGTATCCATGCTTTACCAAGATTATTTATATCTGGTTTAAAATTATTATTCCATCCGATTCTGAAATTTCCCATTTTTAAACCACTTGTATCGACATCATTGACAAATAATTTATATGGTAAAGTATCATTTACTCGTATAATTACTTGCGATGAATTTTTATTATTTTCGGTTTCACCACACATACTACTTATGGCTACTTTATAATCAACATCTCCTTTAGGAACAACTATCTTTATAATTTCTGTTTCTCCGTCATAAATAAAACCATTATTATTGCTAAATGGTACTATCTCACCATCATTTATATTTACAATTAGCGTATATCCATTATATTTATTTCCATAATCTTCGAAATCTTCTTCTTTATATGGACTAATCGTCAATATATATTTACCATTAGAATTTTCTCCATCTATAATGCTATCAATTATAATATAACCACCATAAGCACCTAAATTATTACTTGCTTTCTCAATAATTTCATCATAACTTTTATTTTCTTCAAATCTTTGGTTATTAGGTATCTCATTATCAACCTTTGAATAAGTAAAATAAACTTTTGAGGGCATAAAACTAATGGTTGCTGATGAAATATTCCCGTCACCATCAGTTATTATTATCTCATATTTTCCGTTTGGAATTCTTATAATATCATCATTTTCCTTTATAGGAGTAAACCCTTTTATATCATCAGGAACCTTACCAAATGATATTTTATTATATGATATATTCGTTTTTGTAAAACCAAAACTACTATTATCTAATGAATTAATCATTATATCATAATTTTTAGATATATTCGTCATATCCAATAAGATATACCCATCACGTTCTTTTTCACGTATATCACTACACCAACTATTTGGTTTATAATCAATCGTAAATGGAGAAGTAATACTACTATCATTTTCACAAGGAGAGAAAAATTCACTATTGAACTTATCTATTGCAGTTTTACCCATTTTTAAACCAAAATAGAAATAGAATGAATTTTCATAACGAGGTAATGAATTATTATTATCATAATAATATGGGTCACTACCCATTCTAAACATATAATAATCACGGCTACAAGTTTCTAAATTATGATTTTTTGAATAATTACATTTTCCACTTGTGCGCATTAATCCTTTTAATAAACCATCGAAATTGTCGGTATAAAGATATCTTAAATCATATTCTTTCAAACCATTTTTATTATTTAGTCTTGTTCGTAACCTATTTCCATTTAATGTAGCAAACATACTACGTTCATCAGTATTATATAGTTCATCATATGATATAAAACCATCGGGTGTTAATTTATCATACGCTTCTTCATCAGTTACTAATTTATCTTCTTCTCCACCATCTTCAGGTTTAAGTTTAGATAAATCAGCAACTTCTTTTGCCTCATCCAAAGACACACCATATTCACAAATTCTAGATAAATTTAAACATGATTTCCTTTGCATCTCAATAGATGAACAGCCAATACCATAGAAAAGACCACCGTCACTATCTTTTCCCATTTTACCACACTCATCAAAACTATTCAAGTTACCCCAATCGCATCCAGTCGCCTCTGTAAATTGTTCATAAATAATATCATTATTGCCATTTATAACAACATTACCCTCAGAGTCTACTTCTAGTACAGTATCTGTAAATAATATATCAGTTGGTAGTTTATATGTTGTTGATTCCAAATTTTTAAAAAATTGTGGGATACCATTACTATCACAATCATTCAAACTACCAAGCAATACAATATCTGTTGCAAACAATAATATTACACCATCTCCATTTCTTCGTTTAGCCAATTCATAATCATAATTTAAGGCTCTATAATAATAAATTGTTTGACCAAGTAAATTTTCTTTTGTTAATATTAAACCTTTATTTACATTCACAGTAGTTTTTTCATTATGGCATCCATCACCACAATTACTATTAATACTACTAGGAGCATTATATGATTTACCCGTAATAGGGCTATTAAATGATTCACCTGTTAAATTACGTTTTAAAGCACATTGTTGATATACCATTAAATTAAAATTAGTATCTGCTCGACACCATTGGTCTTTAGCCTTTCTTTTGAAAAGACCAAATAAGAAACTTTTCTTTGGTGTTATTTTACGATACCATAAAGGAGCATACAATACACCATTAACCCAGTCATTCTGAAAGTTAAATGAAGTAGCATTATTTTCTTGTGCCAATTGATTTTCAATACAAGTCATTAATTCGTTCTCATTCATACTTGTAATGGTAATGACCTTTAATCGGCTTCTTTCTTCTGGATTTTTTATATTATTTTGGTCTTTATTATGGTCATCCTTAACTTTTTTCAACACACAAGGTGCTATTTTCATTAATATAGGATAAAACGCTATTTTATTAATACCGTCATCACAAAAACTACTTGATAAAGTTATACCTTTTACAACCATTGACATAAACAACTTTCCTAACAATTCAAAAGGTTTACCTAACCAACATAACGGTCTAATACCAAGAATACTAAAACATAAACCTTTCGATATGTTCAAGAACAAAGTTGCAATTTGACAAAGTGGTTCCATTATTAATGCCAAAACGGTATTAATTGTTGCAATTATCCATATTACGATTTTCATCAATACACATATAAATCTATAAGTAAAACTTAACTTAATACTTAAGTTGTTATATGGCATTGGATTGTTGTCTCCATAGTGGTTTATCAATTTAATTCCTGTATGTTTTCTATTTGTTGAATTTTTATTCTTTTGTAATCTAGGAATATAACTTTTTACTGTATATACATTATTCCAGAATAAATCACAATAACTTTCCTCATTTGTTGCACTACCAAACTCATAATCCGCTTCCTTTGCCTTCATAAATTGCGGATATTCATTATCATAATGTGGGTTATTTGGTACTAAAAAACGGCATCTTTTATGTGCAGTCGCATCTGTTGGGCTTTCATCCAAAGAAATTCTAAATCTTGCTCTTGTTCTTGTCGGAATACCTTTTGAAGGGTCATCAGTAGGAACTATATTACCAAATTCATCTGTCATAACATAATCTAGGTTCATTGGTATTTGATAACACCAAATACCATCACCATTAATCAAACGATTACCCTTGATAGGAAATTCTTCTACTTTTCCATCAATTGTTTTACGTATCATTTCAATTGAACCTTCACCTGCTGATAAGTCAGCCATTTTACCAACTTGGTCAGTTCCTGTACAGTTTTTACCAATAGCATTACTACCTTTATCGGTTATAATACTACCAATAAAAACACAAGTTGGTTCAAACTTATATTCAATATTAATATCGCAACGTGTAATAGCAATATGTTCATCACCATTATTACTATTACCCCAATAAGAATAAACAAAAACACCCTTATCCTGTGAATATAACTGAACTAATGAATTTAAATTATTAGAACTTTTAAATTTATTTGGACTTTCAAATTGATTTATATTATAACCTTTATAAACCATATCTCTTGGTCTTTGTGATAAAACACCAATATCAGACATATCCAAATCTACATGAATATTCTGTGAGCCTGTAGGCACACCAAATATCATATAATCACCACTCTCGTTTGTTACTGTTGTATATTTATAATATTTTTCAAAAATTTCAATAACATCATTATTATCCAACACTAAACGTTTATTAGGAAATGTACCAACGTCTTGATGACAAGCATTATCTAAAAAATCTGGCAACAAGTTATAACGTATATTATCGTAGTTAGTATCTTGAGGACTAACAAAATTATATAAAATACGTTGATTAACAGTAGAATCTTCGTCAATTGGTATAAATACAGATACCTTTGCGTTTGGAATACCGAAATTGTCATTGGCAACCACACGTCCGACAATAACACCATAATCCGAATCATAAAAACTATATTCATTCTTCTGATTCAGTTTAAGTGATAAAATTTCAAACATATCATATGTCTGAACTAAAGGTAAATCAACTTTTATTACATCGTTTTCCTTACTTATTTTTGTTCTTATACGATAACTTCTATTATTTTCCATTTATTTTTTATGCTTACTAATTTTAGATAAATTAAATGATGGTTCTTTACCAATTATAAGGCATACAATCAAATATGCAATCATTGGTATGATTATAATAATAACTATACTACCAGCGAAAATTCCAAATAATATTTGTGAAAATATTTTTAATATCTTATACATAAGACTTTCACTATCATCATTATATTCTGGATTATACCCATCACTGTATTTTTCCATTTTATCATATGTTTTTTTACAATTACAGCCCATAATAAAAAAAAATGCTAATATATCTAAAAATAGTATATTAGCATTAATTTTCCAAGAAACAAATTTATATCACTTATCTTGTTTTAACATTTATAGTTATGTCTTCATCTTTTTTTAGTATTTCAAACATTGAATTTGCCTCGCCATATAATATCATATCTGAAGCATTTAAATTAATCGTATTGTCTTCATAATTTTCTTCATCAAGGCAACAATCACTTGTTTCAATTAACTCTTGTGCAATCTTATCATCCGAATATCCATGTTCTTTACCAACTTTATTAATTACGTTGAATTTTGCAATATTGATAACACCGTCTAATTGAGAAATTGTTTTTTGTAAATCACCAAGAAATATATCTTCTCCCATTTCATGTTTTTTAATATCCATATATTCATATATAGTATCAATAACCCTCTTTACTACTTCGGCTTTATCATAACTTTTATCAACATATAAAGTCAAATTAAAAGCAAGATTAATTATTTTACCAGAACGCATTTCGATATAATCATTCATCATTTTATATTTGCTTAAATATTCTATTATATTATTGGCAACATATTCTGATAAAACATTAGTTAATTTTCCAAGAGAATTTAACCCTAATGTATAAATAACAACTTTATTGTTTTCCTCAATAATTCCTATTCTAAATGGACAACCATATTTGGCAGGTAATTGATTAATCTTTGCTTTATAATCATGTAATGTAACACATCTATTTTGTGCCGAATTATTATATTTAATCAGATATTTAATTTCTTCTTCACTTGGTATATCTTTTCCCCCATAAGAAGGTGATGTATTAGTTACCCTAAATGAATTTCTTACTCGATTCTTCTTAGTATTATTTTGTGAATCATTGCAATCACCTGGTATATCATAGTTATTAAATATAATATTTGTCAAAGTTCCTTCAGCAATATTTGAAATCTCACCACCACCAACTCTATACAATACATATACAGTACTACCAGCATTTGGCAAAATACCCATATAATCATTCGCTTCCATTCGACACATCATATATTGTGTAAAATCTTTTGCTGTTTCTGGTATTTGTCCATATTGATTTTCAATTCCTGCACCAAAAATAACTTTTATATTCCAATTATTATCATATTCAGTTATAAATTTATTTTTTAAACGTTTCCATTTACCTCTGACACAACGCATTATAGTAGTATATAACTTGTTACCATTGTCATCAACAATAGGATTTTTATCTTCATCAACCAATTCTTCTAATACGTTTTCCCATTTAGGGTTATAATTCCCTTTATCATCTCTTTCAACTTCATACCCATATCTATATTGATCAATTAAATTATCAACTTCAAAAAATCTTTTTGCCTTATTACCTAATTTATCAGTATAATCTTCTTCATCAATATAAAATTCGGATGTTAATGGGTCAACTGTAAAATTTATACCATTTTTAACTAAAACACTTTCAACACCTAAAATGTTATTATCTTGTATCTTAATTTCCATAAATGGTTTAACATCTTCACTTGTTATTACTTTCTTATAAATCTTACTTTGTCCTGCTTGAACAATCGCAAGTTTTGTTAATCTATATCCAGTAATATTACCATTTGAATCTCTTACAGGTTCTATTTTCCTATCGGACTGACCATCTTGATTAAACTGTTCGGAAAAATTTATATCATTCATCAATTCAAATGTTACAGTTCCACTTGAAAATAGTGAACCACGTTTTACAATAGGACAATAATTCGTATCAATTTCTTTCAAATCACCTTCTCGACCATTAGTATCTTTTAATGGAACAACACAAGACAATTCTATCTCACATAAAGCACTTTTTCTTCCTGTTATCTTTAAACCACTTGTTCTAGCAATAGATAATAACGAATTAAGTTGGGAAGCACTATCTACTGATGTTTCTTGATATACCTTGTCTATATGAAAATTCAAATTATCACCCATATCAGATAATAATTCTATCATCCATTGACCAATAGCAGCATCATTCAATTTACCAAAGACATCTGGATAATATTGTGAAGTAATTCGCATTAAATCCTTTTTATAATCATCATATGTTCTGCTTGCATAATTTATTTTATTTTCTGACATGTTCCAAAATTTATTAAAATTTTATTATTATAAATTAGTTATCAATTCATGACTTGTTATTGTTCCGTCATCTTCTCTAACAGTATAGTTTAATCGTGCTATAAGTCCTCTACCATTATCAGTTTCATACACCTCAACATCACTTAATTCACAATCAGGAACCCATCTTTTCACATCTTCTTTTAATTCAAATTTAACATCATCCCAAGTTTGTGCATCATTCGGATTAAAAATAAATTGTATTAAATTAGTTCCAAAATCAGGATTACGTAATCTTTGACCTTTTTGAGTAAAAATCACGTGCATTATCTGACTTTTTACTTTTTCATCCTTTGTTAAGTTAATATCTAACAAAGTATTTAATTCTGATACGATATTAAACGGAAATTTAATTCCATATCTTTGTGTTTTTGCCATTTATATAAAAAAAAGATAATCTTCTTTATAAATATAATATTTCGAAGATTATCTATCAATAATAATTATTTTTTAATTGTTCAAAATACTTTCAAACCACCTATTATTCTCGTCTTTTTCCCATATAGTTTGGTTAGTAGAGCCTCTAAATGCAATTGATATATCTCGTAAACTTTCTTTATATTCGCCATCTACAATAAAATCAACATATGAAAGTATATCACTTTTATTACTATTCTTTATATCTTCTAAAGAATAACCAGTATAAAGCCATATATCTTTATCTTTAAAAGAAGATTTAATATCAATTACTAATGTCAAAACATCATCAAAACTATCCAATGGGTCTCCACCTGTTAAAGTCAATCCTTTTATATATGGTAATTTTAATATGTTAAATAATTTATCTTTTGTTTCACTTGTAAATTCTTTACCACTACTAAAATTCCAAGTTTCTTTATTATGACAACCTTTACAATGATGTGTACATCCTGATATCCATAACGAACAACGGCATCCAATACCGTTGTTCACATCAGGATATGTTATATTAAAATATTTCATTCGTCAAAACTTTTTATATGTTTAACCCTATCTTCAACTTCTTTTTGTTTACCATAATTAAAACTTGACAAATACGAACCAGTGAGATAACCAGTTACACGTCTTAACCTGCTAATATTATCACTTCCACACATAGGACATTTATCATTTATTTCATCAGTATATCCACATTGTTCACATGTATCATTAGGTACATTAATTGCAAAATATGGAATGTCTTTATCCATTGCATAATTTACGATAGTTTCCAATGCATCAATATTATGTTTAGTCGTGCTTGGTAATTCAACATATGTAATACAACCAGCAGAAGAATATCCTGTCAATTGACTTTCAATGTCAATTTTTTCAAAAGGAGACATATTAACCCATACAGGAACATGTATTGAATTAGTGAAATATGGTCTATCAGAAACGTTTTCAATAATGCCATACATATTTCTAAAATTCTTCATTGCTGTATAACAAAGATTTTCTGCTGGGGTATAATATACACCAAAATTTAATCTGTATTCTTCTTTATATTCAGCACATCTTTTCTTGAATAAAGATTCAATTCTTTTTGCTAACTTCATACCTTCTTCAGTTGTATGGTCTTTTCCGATTAACAACTGCAAAGTTTCAGCAAGTCCTAACTGACCCATAGCCAAAGTTCCATGTTTTAATGCAGACCTAATTCCTTCTTCTGGTACATATCCTGCCATTGTATTATTTTCCCACATAAACTTAGCAGATAAAGGTGATTGTTTACAAATCCACTCAAATCTCTCAATCAAAATATCTTTAGCGTCTTCAATCTTTCTACCTAAAAGACGCATAAATGATTCAACATCTCTATTTGCCTCCATTGCAAGCGTTGGTAATATTATCGTTACAGGACATATATTACCTCTACCGTCTTTTAATTGACCAAAGCCATTAATATCATATCCATTAGCAGTACGACAATTATGAGTAACTGTACCATCTTCAATCATATAAAGTCTATCACCATCAAGTTCAAAGCCATAAAAGTCACCATTTTCTACTTCTTCAATATTTAAAGTTGAAGTATTAAAATTTCTTCTTGATATTGTTGTAGTATCGGTTTTCTTATTTGGCATTAAATGTTTATTATCAAATTCATGTATACTTAGATAGTAATATGGTTTAAGTTTACAACCCTCACAAATACCACTTCCAATAGTTTCTTCTCTTGCTTTTATGATATTAGTAATATATCCCAGTGAATCTGCTAATCTCTTTGCACCCATAATTAAATCTAAATTTGTGTTACCAAAACAAACAGTTTTTCTACCTCGTCCATTTCTTGCCCAACCATCAGTATTAATTAATCCTGCAAGTAAATCACTTCTTTGGCTTTTAGAACCATAAAAATAACATTCAGGTATATGTTTATTACCCATTAAGTTATATTTTATTAATGATTGTCTAAATTTATTACCATCATTTCGATTAATAGAATCACATACATCGACACATAAACAATTTTCATTTTGCTCTTGTCTTATTGTCAATTTTTTATTAATTGAAATTGCATATTCTTCTAAATCTTCAATAATCTGTTTCTCTTTTGGATTAACACTAATTCTTGTCGAATTTTTACTTCCATCACCAAGCCACAACCCAAGAATATATGGTGGTATATCATATTCTTTTTCTTCTAATTCATAAGACCCTTTATAACCCTTGAAATGTCTACGAATATAATCAGGTAAATTCATATAATCATGCAGAGACATATTAACTCTATCACCTTTTTTAAATCCTTTATATTTACGTTTTGCACTATATTCTAACGCAAGAATATGTCCTTCATTGACAATATAAGACATTCCACGACTTTGGTTTACTTTGAATAGTTTATCGTTACCTCTTATTAAAGACTGAACTGTTCTTGGATTGTTATCAATACCCATAACTTTGTCACCAACGGTGATATCTTGTACCATTTTTTTAGTACCATCATACATTATAATAGCAGTATCTTTTGCATGACATCCCATTGTACTGAAATAAGTTCTAGGGTCATTTCTATCATATCCAGCATTGCCAGACCAATCAACATTAGCATAATTTGGATATAATCTTTGTGAAGTCGAGGTTAATGCAAGTCTAAACAAATCATAATTTGGTGTTCCTTTTTCTTTATTCACACCTTTCATCACTTGAAAAATACCGCAAGGAAATATACTTGTCTTATGAAATTTACCAACTCCTTTTAATGAACCATTAAGAAGTGCCTTTATAACCATTCTACCCTCAGTTAAAGTACAAGTTCCATAATTAATAGAAGTAAAAGGTAATTGATTGCCACTTCTACTTTGCAATGTATTTAAATTATGATACATACCCTCTACGGCTTGATTCAATTCCTTTTCCGTTTTAGTTAATGCATAATTATAAACCTTTTTATTATTTTTATATATATCATTATCAATTGATAAGTTTTCTACTTCTTCCTTAGATAAATCTAAGACACTATCACATATCCATTTTAACCCTTCAGCATAATGTTTATAAAAAGATTTCCTAATATAAGGAACCATAGTCCAATCCAAATGAGTTGCCGAAACACCACCAAATTGTTGTAAACTTTGTAATTGGAATAATACAGCAACTAATTGAAATGCCGTATTTATACTATTAGCAGGTCGTACATCTGTTTGCCTTGTATTAAATCCATTTTTTAATAAGTCATCAAATGGAATACTCAAGCAATTATGCATTCCAACCGAGTAACTATCTAAATCATGTATATAAATTTCATTATTTAAATGATTTTTTCTTGCTTTTCTTGACATACAATAATCCAAAGCATACTCTTTTGTTACTAATCTAGTGGCTTCTCCCATTCTACCACCAAAAGAATGTTCATCTACATTGGCATTTTGATTTTCAATATCATCTGCCATTAACTTTTTAGTAAGACCTTTAATTAATTTATCTTTATGTTCACGTATTATTTTATGTTCATATCTATAAATTATAAATGCCTTTGCTACAATTGGATTAAATTCCATTAAACAATTTTCAATATCATCCTGTATTTCTTCAACATCGACAATACTATCACTATCAGTATTATATTTGTGTTTCATACATTCGATAACATCTTTAGACATTGATAAATCACACGCTTCAAATGCCATATTTATAGCATTTTCTATTTTATGCCATTGGAATTCCTCATAAGTTTTATCCCTTTTAATTACTTTCATAAATTAATCTTGTATTCTTTATTATTAATGTAAATAATAAATAGTACAAAAAAAGGAAAAAATAATCACATTTTTTGTACTGAAAATAATTTTTTACCTATTTTTTCGGTACTCTTGCTTTACTGACTTAGCAATACTTTGTGCCGAATTAGATATACCATTGTCATTATAAAGTGGTTCAGTGTTATCTAAATCAGTCATATCAAACTTACAAGTACCATTATTAAACAGAACATCTTTAAATTGTGTTCTACCGATTTTTGCAGCCCGTAACTTACCTATAAACAAACTTAACCTTCCTCTTTCTTTTTGTTCATCCGTTTGAGCTAATTGTATTACGATATGTCCGATTTGGGTCTTCTTAACGGAACCACCAGCGTGTGCTAATGTAACAATTTCTTGACCGATAGAGCCTTTTGTTCCTTGCACAGGAACCCACATTGCGACATCCATTTCTTTACAGATGGTTTCAAGTTTACGCATTGTAACACCTTCTCTTGACCATTCACTATCATTTGAACTGTCTGATTTTTCTGATTTTAAACATTCAAAATAATCAATTATGACCAAATCTGGTTTAAATCCAAATGCAATATACTTTTTAATTATATTTTTTATTTCAGAAGCCGTTACTTCACCCGTACTTAAACGATGTGAAATGATATTTTTCTTGAGCATCTGTTTCAATTCACTATCTTCGTTAAGTCTTCTTACTGCTTCTGGTTTTATTGATGGGTCAGACAAAGTACATGCATCAATATCAAGCATATACCCATAATATTTTCTTCTAATATTAACTTCTTCATCTTCAAAAAAGAAATGTAATACTTTGAAACCTTGAAAATTATTATATTCAGTTAATGTTGTTGCAGCAGAAGCAGCAAACCCTGTTGTAATGCTCGTCTTCCCTACACCCATTGGAGCAATAATAAGTCCTAATTCCTTCTTACCAAGTCCACCATATAAAGATTCATCTAATTCTTGGCAACCAGTTGATATAGTTTGTCTATAGTCATCTTTCAAATCTCCTTCGACATTTTCAAAAAGTCTAAAACCCATATCTTGTTTGGTGTTGGTTTCAAGAGCTTTCTTAATAATATCCTCTATAATATAATAATCCTTTGCATTACCTTTTTTAATAATATCGGTAGCCTTATTCAAAGCCTTTGTTAAATTCTGTTGTTTAAAAAATTTCTCCGCTTCTTCCTTAATTAAATCAATTGCATCAAATGGCATTTCTCTGATTTTATTAAGCATTGAAACATTTTGATTAACAGCAATAGTATCAGAAACTTTACTACGAATAAGAACATCCAAATCAAGATAAGTAGGAACTACTGAACTTGATGCATATCTGTCCTTCATTAGACCAACTATACGTCTAAGATGTTCGTCAGTAAACATATTTTGGTCTATAATTTCATATAATGAAACAAAAAATTGTTGGTCTTCAATAAAACACTTAACTAATCTTATTTGATAATCTGTACCTAAATAACCAAGAGTTGCATTATTAACTATTTTTGGCATAAAAAATATTTTTTTAATTAAACAAAAAATTAACTATTTAACAAATGGTTCTTGAAGTCTATCTAAGAATCGTTCAAGAACCATTATATCAAAATTTACATATTGATTAAAGATATTTATCAATATAGTTAAGTTGCTTCTGAGAAGGTAAAATTGAATTTAAATAATCTCTTGTCTTCTTCTTAGTGGCATTGCGCCAATCGTTTAACATATCATAATTAATCTTACTATATGAATATGTCTTTGTTTTACCTTTGGAATCCTTTCCCCAAGTTTCTTTATCAGTATATTCACCATATTCTTCTAAATAAGAAGAACCAAGAGTATTACATATCTTCTTAATGATATGATATGTTAAGTCTTCTTTACCGATAGTCATATGACGAATAATTGCTAAACTAAATGGAAGTGTCATAGGGTCTTTATCCCTATAAGCAATATCACTATTAGTTAAATCAACGCCATTCCTAACATATTTAGGATAAACATTACCATCCCATATACGTTCATAAACGACCTTATCATCAACTAAAAAAAGGAATTTGAATACAAATTCTCCATCTTTAGGTCTTTCTTCTACCTGTGTATCCTCTATTTTAGTATAATCGAGATAAGTCTTATTGATAATATCTCCATTTTCACAATGCAAAATTCCATCACAATTATCGTGAAGAATAAATTGTTTTTCTGCCTCTGTGTATTTATCCAAATCATTAACAAAACCTGTCATTTTAAGAGGACTATGTGTTGTATACCATTCATATATACGACTTTTTGATACTAAATCGTCTTGTATCATACCGACTGCCTCATTCATCACATCAATAAACTCTCGACTATTCAAAGCCTTGTTAGTAAAACCGTTTATACGGAAAAATCTCTGGCAAATAATATTTTCATTTATTTGCAAAATAAACTGAAATCTTTCTTTGTATAAAGAATTTTCTAATTTGAATTCTCTTTTATTTTCCTTTTCCATTTAAAATGTACTTTTAAAATTAAACAATATGTGTATTAAATTAACTTTTTCAAAAATACCACAAATTATTGACACTACAAAATTATATTGGTAAATTTTTCTTTTCTTTATCTATTAAATATAAAAATTCGTTAAAAAAATTACTAAATCTTGTTTCATCCTTTAATAAATCAACATCGTTGTTTAGTAATATTTTATATAAATTCTCCAACGTCCTATCATCAGGACATATTGGTGAATACATTATTGATTCTATCATATCAATCGCTTCCTTTGTCATTAAAGGATTTCTTAAATCAATAATTTTTTCGTTTATTTTATAAATGTTTTTTCCTTGTACACCATCAGTAACACAATTAACAATATTTTCAGCCCATTTAAGGGGCTTTTTCTTCTGTTTAAGACGTTCTTCATTAATTGCCTTAGATTTATCTATAACTTCATTTAAAGTTACTTTACGGTCTTTAATTTCGCTAAAATATGTTAATAATGTTTTCTCACCAAAACCTTTAATACCTTTAATATTATCAGACGCATCACCGCAAAGCACTTTTTTTAAAACCACATTTTCATGTGAGTAACCAATGACGTTTCTGTGATTCTTTGATGTTAAAAAATCTTTCATTGATTGTACATACACGATTACATCACTTGAAATTAATTGTGTTAAATCTCTATCATTTGATGCGATTACAATTTTTTCATTGGGTTTTTTATGTGCTACATAATAACCAATAAAATCGTCTGCTTCTATTTTATCACATAAACATTGTCTAACAAATAATTCTTCTAAACAATCAATAATAATATCTCTTTGCCAATAAAATATATCTTTCTGTTTCTTTTTTTGAGCTAATTTTATAGGGTCTTCTTTTTTAAAGAAGAACTTTTTCATATTATAAATTTTTGAATTAACTTCTTTCATATAATCAGAAAGTTCTTCTTCTTCAAAATTCTTATCTCGATTACGTTTATAATCAACATTCAAATCATGACGTAACTGACCAGAATTTTCTCCATCCCAAAAAACATAAACATATCTAAAATTTCCTTTTTTTAATAATAATTTTAATTGTAAAAAGAATTGAAAAATACCACCTATTTGTTTACCACTACTTGATAATGTTTTATCTGCCAAAGATGATAATTCCAATATGTTAGAGCCATCAACTAATAAAGTATTAAATGTTTTTTGTGTTAATTCAGGATTTTTTTTCTGTATTGTTTTTGGTATCGGTTGACTCATAATTTTTTCCGTCTAATGTTTTTGTGCTTATATTTCATAATAAAACGTAAATGAATTATATACCAGACATTTTAACAAATGTATCAAACGGTATTTTTGAACATTTATCTTCATTTAAATTGTATTCGGATTCTTTAATTAAATTAACTTTCATAACACTCGTTTTTATTATTTTGAACCTTAAAAAAATTAAAACTTAATAAAAACTAAAATAACCATCGAGGATTTTACCATAGCAAAATAGAAAATGCCTTTAACTGTTTTATTTTCGTGAGCAGGTCATCTCACGCTTAATGACTATTCTATATAGTTTTCAACTAAGTTATTTCAAATATACGTTTTATCAAAAGAAAAACCAAATAAAAAAGGACAAAAATTATAAAAAACTTTTGTCCTTAAAAATTTATTCAATAACTGTTTCTTCTTCTTCCTCAATAAACTCAATATCTTCAACGGTTACTTCATCTCTACCATTATCGGTTAATCGTTTATTTAGTTCTTTCAAAATAGATGAAACGTGTTCTTTCTTATATTTATCCAAATCATTAATTGATATGAAACCTAAATCACAAGCAATTAATTTTCCTTCATAACATACATTATGCGGTGCATCAAGGTGATTCTTCTGTACCTTAATTTTTGTTTCAATACCATAACTATAATTAACACCTTTTGAAGTCGCTGTTAATCGTTTTGTTCCAGAAGTTAATTGTCCACCCATAATAATCTCAAGACGTGTGCTATAACGCATAGATTTACCACATTTAGGTGTCATTATCGCAGGACCCATTGGGTTTGTCATCGGGTCAAGCCAAACTTTATTAACATACAAGAAAGTGTTATTATACTTAGAAGTTAATTTTTTAGACGAAGGTATTCTATCATTAACAATTAAGTTAAATGCCGCACTAACAGCAGCAGCACTCCACATAGGGTTTCCTATTTTACCTGCATTAAATTCTTTAAAAGAACCAATACTACCGATACTATCCCATACAAACAAAAATCCTTGCTCAATCTCACCATTATCTTGTGCATCAAGCAACTCGTTTATACATGCTGCAACATCTTCGATTACAGCAGTCTTACGTTTTGTTTTTGTTTTTGTACCTTTTGAATAATCCATATCACCAAAACGTTCACACAAAATTCTATTGTTATAATAGATAAAATCACCATCCCATTGTACAATTTGATTTTCTGTATGAACAGTAAATTCACCAGTTTCTTGGTCTACTTCCTCTACTTCAACATCACCATAAATAGGTTCTGCTTTAAATCCCATATTCATCGCATATTGGAATGAGAATGAGTTCTCTGTATCAATGATAACAGGTATCAAACCTTGTCGTTGTGCTGAAGATATAGCATGATTAATAAGTGTCGATTTACCCACATTCGAATGACCTAAAACTGAAATCACGGTATTTTCTGGTAAACCAGGAAGTCCTGTACACTCACAATATGCCTTTGGCATTAAAATCCACGATTGTGGCTTACTTGCATTACTTACAGTTACATCATTACTATCTACTTTATTTAGACCAGCCTTTTCTTTCCAAGAACCTAAACCTTTTTTTTGTATTCCTGCACCTTTTTTTATTGCTTGTTTCATATTACTTCAACTTTAATTTATTTTTTACTGCTTCTTTATAACACTTTCTACATAATGGTATATATTCATCATTACCACCAATTAATATTTGTTCTCCATCTGTTATTATTTCACCGTATCTATCAACTCTTGCATTAATAATTGCTTTTCTACCACAAGAACAAGAAATTTTTATTTCTTCAATATCGTCTGATAATTCCATTAGACGTTTAGAACCTTCAAATAACTTTGTGCTAAAATCAGTTCTAAGTCCATAACACATAACATTAATATCTAAATAATCTACAACATCAGATAATTCGTCAATTTGTTTTTTAGTCAAAAATTGACTTTCATCAACCAAAATCCATTTAGGTGGATTTATCATTTGCATATCAGACTTAACTACACACTCCTTAATAATATCGAATACATTATCATCTTCTTCGATTGCAATGCATTCACGTTTAATTCCTACTCTTGATGCTATCATATCAACTCCATCTCTATTATCAATAGAGGGTTTCATACAGATAAATGGTATTCCTCTTTCTTCAAATGAATGGGCTTTCATTAATAACAATGCAGATTTACTTGCATTCATCGGAGATTGAATAAAATATAACTTTGCCATAAAATAATTTTAAATTTTTATTTTAAAATTCGACCCCCACAATTAGGAGTCGAAAATTTTTACTTAAAAAGGTAATTCGTCTTCTTCATCAGAAGAATTTACTGCCGTATTTACAACAGTTACAACCTCATTAGGAGTTGTCGTTGTAACGACTTGTTGTTCCAATATATTTTGGCTTTCTTGTTTTATCGTATCAAGGCTATTTTCTTTTTTACCTTTTTCTTGTCCTACCCAATTTCCACTTTCATCTTTAGATGGTATTTTATCATCTGCAATGATACTTAGATATTCAGGCGATTTTACAGCATATACATCATACCATTTTTTACTATCTGTAACCCATTTTCTTATCTGTTCTGGATCATTAGATAAAGGTTTTTCTTTTGTTTCAGCATCTACATTAATTGACGGTGGAAGTTCATTACCTTCTTTATCATACTGTCTCTTTATTGTTAAAACAATATCAAGACCATTATTTAAGTCAAAAATATTATAATCATCTTTTCCTTCATTTTCAAGATGTTCGGCTCGTCTATTTTCAAATAAAGTCATTAACTTATCTAAAATACCATCACCTTTATAATTTTTATTAAACTTCCAAAATTTAGGACCGTCAGCCTCATTATTTCTATCAATTACTCGTATAATATACGTTGTCTTTGTTTGAAGCATCTTTGCCCTATCATACAATGTTTGTGCTTCTGCGATTTTACCCTCATTTTTTAGTGCCTTTGCTGTTTTAAATAATTCAAACATTTTTGAGCATAAAGGACAAGGTTTTGACTTATCATAAGTTGGTAATGAAGTATTGTTTATACAAACAAAATTCTTAAAACCGCTTTCAGAAATCTTACTATCAACCTTTAACGAGTGAGTTTTAATCTCAACGAATAAACCATGTTCAGTTTCACTTACGGGTAAAATTCGTATTTTTACTTTCTTATTATCAATTCCTTTTTGTAATCTCGTATTTAAATAATTCTTTTCATCAAAATTTGAATTGTTATTCTTTACTACTACATCATTCTTTGTACTTGCAATTTGTTTTTCTACCGCATCAATTGTTACATTAAAATCATTCATTTCTTTTTCTTCACTTTTTTAAAAATCTTTATTCTTAATAAATTAAATCTAAAATTATATAATATAATACAAATATACCATTTATCTAATATAAAACAAAATAAGTAGGAAAGATTTTTTAACATATAATCATTCCTACTTACAATACATATCTTTATTTTTAAAAATCCACAAAATCATTTAAACCAAACGATTTAGATATACTATTCATATTAATATTTTTCGTATCATCTCTTGTAATGTCAAATTTCTTTTGTTCATCACTTGTAGATACATCATTATCATACATCACATTATAATGTGGATTTGTTTCTTTTTTAGCCTCCCAATAATCTTTCGGTGTTTCTGAATATGGATAAGATGCTTGTGACCTAATATTTAATTTTTCTTGTTCAGAAGGATTTCGTTTCTCGAATTCATTCCGTAAATCATCTATCTTTTTATCACTTACTTCCAATGCCGTTTCAAATTTACCTAATAGGGATAACATTCTTGTTAATTTATCATCAACACCGTCTATTTTTACCTCGGTAGTTTCTTGTGATTGAGTTAGGTCATCAACATCAATTACTGTATCACCTTCTTGTTCTTCAGTAGTATCATTTTCAACACCTTCTCCACCAAAATCTGTTTCCATATCACTATTTTCATCAGGCATTTCCATGTTATTTGCTAATTGTTCATCACTATCCTGATTATTTGGCATATCATTACCACTTTGTTCTTGTGAAACATTGTTATTTGGTACATTATTATCTCCTTGTGGAATATTTGGTGGCATTTGTTGATTATCAGCGTTAGAATCCATCATACCCTGTTCATCTTCTTCACCATCTTCTGAAATAATTGGAGATGTAATGAATGTATATTCATTTATTTGTTGAAAACGTTTTAAAGCACCTTGAAGTCCGTATTGTTCCAACAATTTTTTATCCATATATAATTTAATCGTTTAAAAGCATTTTATTATCCTCAGTAATAAGAATTGCACTTTCTTCCGTTCTTTCATAAAGTCCTTTATCTTTCTTTTCGACCTTAACTTTACGTTTAGGCATTTTTGATGCATCTAATACGTCATTTATTTTATCGGTTTTTTCACTCATAATCTTATTATCTATAATTTCTTCATTATTTATTTCTCTCTTTTCAACTTTATGTGGAATATTACTATTACAAGTTGGTCTTACATACTTTCTTATAATCTTTTTACCAATAAATCTTTGCATAATATCATCTATTTCATATTATATATAAATATAAATAGTTTATTATTCAAAATATTCATATAATGCTAATAAGTTATGTACGTCAGTCTGTATGTTTTTTTTAACGACAGTAGGAATGATATTGAAATCAATTATTTCTTTATTTGACGGAATACTAAATATCTTTTCACATAAACTTTTAGTATCAACACCACAAAATCTACAAGTAGATAATGATAATCCTAATACGACATTATTTTCTTTATCATAAATGAATAAAAACTTATTAAAATCATTATAAATGACTTTTTTATTATCGGACAATATAAAATCCCACAATTTTTTTTTA
>NFZD01009929.1_pt1 | contig 22116 bp, 25 predicted proteins | sample 1095381 | NCBI WGS metagenome assembly NFZD01 (sample SAMN03609891, study PRJNA323583) | gut metagenome | isolation source: feces | host: Rattus norvegicus | place: Denmark: Riget | collected 2013 | reverse complement strand
AAACGGCAACCGCTGGGATAAAAAGATACTTTTGCTCGACTACACGATACAAGACAGCAAGATTGAGAAGCAAAAAGTGGTGGTTGCAATCCCGGACTCAAACGGAGAACTGCAGAGTCAGGAGAAGTCGCAGCCACAGAAGGCTCTTGCAATCAGATTCAAGAAAATACTCAAGACATTTGTTACCACGGGCGAGGATGGCAGAGAGGTCGAGACCTACCTATGCGAGAAGGTCAAGGATGCAGACGGAAACCCGACAGACAAGGATGCCGAGTTCTATAGTTGGACAGGGTCGAAGATTATGATAGACCAGGCGAACTCGGACTTCGGAGTGGAAGACCTTCCTTGCCCGACGACTATAGTTCAAGAAACCGCCAAAAATGGAAAATCTTACACTAAATTTACATAATATGGAAAAACACTCAGTTATCTACGGCTATCGCCAGAAGTTCACTAAGTATGACGACAACCACATCAACGCCTTCCTCAACGAGGAGGTCGTAAAGGACTACAAGCCCACGGAGGAGTCGAAACCGCAGAAGGGCTACAAGTACACTGGTACCGGCAAGGACGGAGGCACCATCCTCGAATGTGCTGACGCCACAAGCCGTGACGACGTCATCAATGCCGTCATCCGCTCTCGTTATTCGCAGTCTCAGGAGCTGAGCATCCTCCGTCATCACCAGTATGCTCCAGAGGAGTACGCAGAGGAATGGGAGGAGTACAACGACTTCGTTGAATCCTGCAAACAGCAGGTAGATGTCTGGATGCAGTAGTTCTGTATCCGTCCTGATGTCAATGTGATAAATATGATATAATAGGTTCACGCTTATTATATTATATTTATCACATTGCTTTTATCTATGCAGTGTATTTTTCATTATTATTATATAGGTTGTAAATTTGCAAAAAATATCTAAGCTATGAAAAACAACACGAAAGAATGGATTCAGTACGGCGCAGCCGTGGCCATGCTATTTTCAGGAGTCATATTGACCTTCCTGTGCTTCTTCCTCAATCACTACAAGATAGAGGTCGAGGTACTGTGGTATGTCGCTCAGTGCATCACCTTCGCTGGTGCCGTATTCGGCATCTCGGCATACATTAAGCAGCAATTCGAGAAATTCAGAGGCGAGTTTAATTCTAAAATGAACATAAATGAGAAAGATTAGCAGAATCTTCGTGCATTGCACGGCTGGCAGTCAGCGCCAGACTATCGCTGACCTCAAAGCTGAGTTCCAGCGAAAAGGTTGGCACGCTCCTGGTTATCACTATGTAGTCAGCCCCGATGGCACCGTCACGCAGCTGCTCCCGATCGAGAAGGTGGCGAATGGTGTGCAGGGATACAACGGCCACAGCATCCATATAGCATATATGGGTGGCATCGACAGCAAGTGTCACGCTATTGACAACCGTACTCCGGAGCAGAAGATGGCTCTTAGAGAGCTTGTCGGTGAACTTCACAGCAAGTTCCCACAGGCAGAACTCATGGGACACCGCGACATCTGGGGCGAGAACCCACGGAACTGGAAGAAGATGTGTCCATGCTTCAATGTCAAATCTGAATACAAGGATCTATGAAATATAAATTACTGTACGTGTTATGTGCCTTATACTGCATATACGAAGGGTATAAGATATACCAGGATTACAAAGGCATTGTTGAATATAATACAGAACGAGCGAGAGCTGTTGATTACAAACAGATTGACACGGTTTATGCCGCTTCATTCAACATCGATGTTGTGAGCCGCATACCTTCAAGCAGCGTCAATAAGAAGCTGCTGAAGGAGTTAAACGTGAAGAAGTCCGCCATCGAGCAGACTTCCAACATATCCGTTCAGACTACAGATACCATCTACCTGCAGCCGCTCAATGACAGTGTCATCCATTTCTCTGATCACTGGATGCAAGCGGAGGTAAATATCAAGGACAGTACTCTGACTTATCGGGCAAGAGACAGTCTGAGCGTCTATGTCGAGAGACTATATAAAAGAAAATTCTTATGGTGGAGATGGGGAACGAAAGGATACAAAGCCCACATCATTAACTATAACCCGCACTCCACTATATCTTATGCAGATTACATCAGGGTGGGCGAATAGCTCACCCTTAATTATTCAATACCATGGCGAACTATGTAACATATACGACCTCCATCAAGCTCAATGCGAAGGAGGCGAAAGACCAGCTCGACGAGCTGACACGAAAGGTCGAGGACCTCAAACAGAAGCGTGACGCTGCACTTTCCCAGGGCAAGTCGCAGCTCGGTGAGAGCATTGCCAAGGACCTCGCTAAAGCCACACGCGAACTCAAGCAGTTCCAGCGTCAGACGATGACGGTTGCCGAGACGCTCGACAACCTGCAGGACGCTTCTCTCTCTCAACTGAAGAGGGCGAAGTTGTCTCTGTCTAAGTCCATCAACGCCACGAATGACGTCGAAGAGATAAAGAGATTGTCCGTCGAGCTGCAGAAGGTCGAGGATAGAATCTCGGCTATCAAGCTCATTCAGAAGTCTTCATCTGCTGAAGCTGAGACATTGATTACCAAAACCGTTAGTCTGAATCAAATCTTGGCTGACACCTCGAAGGCATCTCTCAACCAGCTGAAGCTCGCTCAGAGCTACCTCAAGCAGAATATTGCGAATATGACTCCGGAGTCGGCTGACTATATGTCTGCCGTTGAACAGCTGAAACAGGTTGAGCAGCAAATTAAGGTCATCGAGGCTGACCAACAGCAGGTCAACCGTCTCATCGATCAGTACAACAGGGAGATTAAGGACTCTCATGCCGACATCCGCACGACTCAGGAAGAGCTGAAACTTGTCAATGCCACTCTGAAGAACATGGACCGGGCGAGCGTCCGCGACCTTGAATACTCAATCAAGATTGTCAACCAGGAACTCCGCGGTACCGAGCGCGGTACTGAGGAGTTCCACCGCCTGACCAACCAGGCGAAGCGCCTCCGCACTGAACTGGAGAAGGTTCGTTATGAGGGTGCGGCTCAGCAGTCATGGCTCAACCGCACGGCGGACTGGTTCAATAAGATACAGGGTGCCGCCATTGCCTTAGTGGCTTCCATCACAGGTGTGTCTATGACCATTCGTAAGTGCGTTGGCAACTTCGCCGAGATGGACGAAGCGATGACCGACGTCATGAAGTACACCGGTCAGACCAAGGAAGAGGTCACAGAGATGAATGAGACGTTCAAGAAGATGGACACCCGTACGTCACGTGAGAAGCTCAACGCCCTTGCCGGTGATGCAGGTAGGCTGGGCATCGCATCCACCGAGATGGTGGAACAGTTTGTCGATGCTGCCGACAAAATCAATGTGGCGCTTGGTGATGATCTTGGCGATGACGCTGTCAAGAACATCGGCAAGCTGGCGCAGATGTTCGGAGAGGATAAGAAGCGAGGACTCAATGGTGCAATGATTGCCACTGGCTCGGCAATCAATGAGTTGGCACAGTCGTCCTCGGCTTCAGCAGGCTATCTTGTGGACTTTACAGCACGCCTGGCAGGTGTGGGTAAACAAGCTGGACTGACACAGCAGCAGATAATGGGATTCGCCTCTGTCCTCGACCAGAATATGCAGCAGGATGAGATGGCAGCTACCGCATTCCAGAACCTCATATCTAAAATGTACCAGGAACCTGCCAAGTTCGCGGCTCTTGCGGGCAAGGATGTCAAGGAGTTCAGCCGCATGCTGAAGGAAGATGCCAATGGTGCCATCATGGCGTTCTTCGAGGCGTTGAAGGCTCAGGGTGGCTTCGACAAGCTCGCTCCTATGTTCGAGCAGATGAACCTCGATGGCAGCCGCGCTGTCGGTGTCCTCAGCGTCATGGCGGCGAAGCTCGATGATGTGAAGGTTGCTCAGAACACTGCCAACAAGGCCTATGATGAGGGTACTTCGGTACTGAAGGAGTTCGACACTCAGATGACAAGCGCCCAGGCACAACTCGATATGGCCAAGAAGAGATTCAACGACTTGTCGGTAGAGTTAGGTGAGAAGCTGATGCCAATCGCCAGATATGCTATATCCGGCACATCAGCAATGGTCAGAATTCTGTCTGTGCTCGTTGACTTCATAGGTAAGTTCAAATGGACGATTGGTGCGGTCACTCTTGCCATCACGCTATATACCGCCAAAACTCTCATCGCTTCAGCAGCCACTAAGGCATGGGGTGCCGTAGCCAGTGGTGCCGAGGCTGCCATGACTGGACTTAACTCCGCGATTAAGGCGAATCCTCTGGGTCTTCTCCTCGGGGTTGTCACTACAGCCATTGCTCTGTTCGCTGACTTCAAGTCTCGGACAGATGAACTGTCAGAGGCTAAGAAGGTGATGAATGAGGTTGATGAGACCGCCAGCAAGTCTATTGCCAAACAGAAGACTAAGATGGAGGATCTGAAAAAAGCAGTAGAAAGCAACAACCTCTCTCTTAGCACAAGACAGAAGGCTCTCAAAGATCTGAAGGCTATGGTACCAGAGTATCACGGCCAACTCACAACAGAGGGGCAGCTCATCAACAATAACACCAAAGCTTTAGACGACTATATCAATAATCTGTATAACGCTGCCCGTGCCCGAGCTGCCTATGACAAGAAGGTTGCAATCGAGGGCAACAACATTCAGCACGAGATGCTTCTTAAACAACGACAGCAAAATCAGCAATGGGCATTGAATAAGATAAAGGCTATGGGTCTTGAAGGCTTCGAGAAATCTGCCTATGACCTTAATTCTGTTACGTTCAAGGATAAACTTGGCAACGAGAAGAAGGTAACGCTTGAAGTCTATAAACAATACAAACATTATGTTGACTTGTACAATTGGAACGAAAAGCGCATACAGCAGGAACAGGCTATTCTCGACATCAACAAGAAGCAGACTGACACACTTGACAAGATTATAGGTGCCGACAAGAAACCAGAGCAACAGCAGGAGCAGACTACCACAACAACGAAGCCTATCAAGTACGTTGACCCCAAGAAGGCTGAAGCCGAGCGACGCAAGCAGGAGGCTGCACGTAAGAAGGCATTTAACCAGGAAATCAAGGACCAGAAGTCACAGAATGATGCACTCCAGGCAGAACTCATAGAGCAGTATGCACAGGGTGACATACTGTATAAGGACTATATTAACAAGAAGCATGAAGCCGCCATCGAGGGCTACAACAAACTTATCGACATATACAAAAAATATGGCGAGGAGTATGGCAGCGTCCTTGATGACCAGGCACAGGAAGGTCTTAAGCAGGAGCAGGACAATATCAAGATAAGTCTCAACCAGATAGAGAGGGATCGCCAGCAGGCTCTTGCGAAAGCCAATCAGGACTATGCGGACTCCAATAGCGAGATATATCATAATGATCTCGCCATGACAGAACGTATATTCGAGATTGAGATTGAAGCATCAGATAAGCGTATCAACGCTCTTAAGAAGGGTTCAGAACAGTGGTTCGACGAGAAGAACAACCGTGAGGTCATGCAGCAGCAACACCAAGTCGAGATGCAGGAGCAGTATGCCGACCTTCTCACCCGTTACCGCGAAGAGTGGGGCAGACGCGATGTTGCTCTTGAAGAGGTGATTGCTCTCGACGGACTTGAAGCACTCAAGAAAAAGAAGCTGCTGAAGGAAGAAGAATATCAAAGGATGAAGAGGGAGATTCTGATGCACTATGCAGAACAGGAGTCTCAAGAGAATCTGAAGAACTCTTCTTCTGAAGTCACGTTGAGGAACGCTTCTTCTGCAGCAAATACCGCAAAGAACAATGCTCAGGCTGAGTACAACAATACTCACAAAAAACCGGGATTCTTCTCAGACATCACCGTTTATGCGGCTACCATGAAGAACCTGGAGGCGATGTATAAGGACGACGAGACAAAATACGCAGAGTACCAAGAGGCAAAGAGGCAAGCGACAGCAGATTTCCTCGAAGGTATGGTAGCGAAGGCACAGGCAGCATTCTCGACTGTGAACAACGTTATGTCGGCAGCTTCCTCATACTATGCAGCATCTTCGCAGTACGAACAGAACGTCACTTCCAAGAAGTACGACAAGATGATTCAGAAAGCAGAGGGAAATTCTGTAAAACAGAAGAAGCTGGAGGAAAAAAAGGAGAAGGAACTTGCAAAGATAAAGTCGAAGTACAACAAAAAGCAGATGAAGATTGAGCTTGCACAAGCATTTGCATCTACTGCTATGGCTGCCATCAATGCTTACGCATCGGCGGCTAAGGTTCCTTTGATAGGCCATACACTGGCACCAATAGCTGCAGCTATGGCTACTGCAGCAGGTATGTTGCAAATTGCAACCATTAAAAAGCAGCATGCCGCAGAACAGGCGGGCTATTATTCTGGAGGTTTCACCGGAGGCAAGCGATACAATGAAGAAGCCGGAGTAGTACACCAAGGTGAATTTGTGGCTAACCACGATGCCGTGAATAACCCGAACGTCATGCCTATCCTCCGCATCATCGACCAGGCACAGAAGAACAACACCATCGGCTCACTGTCCTCCGCAGATGTATCACGTCAGCTCGGACTGGGAGGCAACACAGTGGTTACACCAATCGTCAATGTCAACAATGACAATTCCGCACTGGATGCGTCACTGTCACAAGTTAATGACACAATCTCTGTGCTCAACGAGAATATAAAGGATGGCATCGCGGCGAGAGTGAGCTTCGACCAATTCGACCACGATTACACCCGATACAAAAAAATGAAGAACGTATGATAACATGTCAGATTAATGGAGTCAGGGCGATACCTGACCTATCAAATAGTTTGAAAATAACTTTCGAAAACCCATACGTGAAGGACTCCGGTTCCTACACGTATGAGATTTCGTTTCCAATGTGTATCACCGAGAATCGTTCTATTTTCGGGAACAAGCAAAGATTCGATGTTACAAAATTGCATTCGTCGTTTGACGATTGCAAGATCTTTGCTGGTAATCGACTGATTATTTCGGGGAAGGGTACCGTAAAGAGCATCACGAACACGACAGTCAAAATACAGATTGTAGGCGGAGTGTCGAGGATTAAATATGATGCGAAGTGGGAAAATCATTTTATCGATTGGATAGATTATGGTGAAGCGATAATTAGACAGGGCTTAGATTTAACGAGATTGGACAAAACTTCATATCCGTTAAGTGAGACCCCATCCAATAAAAGCTGGGGACCATACGTTTTTGTTGACCTTAGCTCTTCTAATATAATTGGAGATGAAGGCGTTTTTTCTTTATCTCCTATATATGACGAGACTAATGGATATATAATGAACAACCTGTTTAAGAACGGCAACACCTCAATAAAGAATACACCAACCATTCTATATGCAATGGCTCCGCAACCATACCTTATATATATATTAAATAAGGTAATGGAGTATGAAGGTTTCAAAATTGAGCGAAATGACTTAGATGTTGAACCATGGAACAGACTGGTTATAGCTAATGCGCGTAGAACTACAAAATTAAATAACAGTCTGCCACATTGGTCTGTCTATACGTTTATTGAAGAAGTCAGAAAGCTATTCAATGTATCATTTATATTTAATGAAGAAAAGAAGACCGTCTCAATCATTGCGACAAACGAGCTGACAAACAATCAGCTTATCACATATGAGGTAGAGGATGAGTTTACAAGTGAATATGACGAGGACGGACTGGAGAACATTATAACTTCTAATATCGAATACGAATTTGCCAATTCGGAGAATAGAGAATGGTGTGAGGTAATTCCTAAGAGCATTCGAGATAGATTTGAAACAATAGATTGTTCTTCGGAGACGGACATGGCTAATAAGGCTTTCTCTATGACGAAAAAGCAACGTCAAACTTCTATTTTTCATCTTGTTTCAGTCAATGAAGACTGGATATGGTATGATACTGAAGATGGCAAAGAAGCAAAGAGAAAAGTTGGTTTCTTCTCACCGATAATAAGGGATTTGAAATCAGACGACTTTATTTCATTGAAGATCTGCCCAGTGCCGTTCTATAAGAGAAAGAAAGTAGAGGCTACAGATACCACACCTGAATTCTTTTTTACTAACGACCAATTTAAGGATGCAGAGATCTTTATACCATCAACAGAATCAGAAATTGACACAAGCGTGATAACTCCAGATGAGGAAGATGGTGGCTTCATATCAATAAAGGATGCACTTGAGGGAGTTAAACTTGAATCAGAAGAGGAAGACGACAACAAAGTCCTTCAAGTTATGTTCGTAGGAAAAAATGTCAGGCACATGAAGTCTGGACATACTTATCCTGTCGGTCACATCCTTCCTGAATATGACGGAGAAGGAAACTGGTGGTGGCCGATTACATTAACAGACTGGACGATGCTTGCCACTTGGTCTGTTGGTGTTAGAGGTGACGAAGACAATGCATCTCTTTCACTCACTTGCCTTCCTCATCGAGGCGAGAACCTTCCGGAATTAATAGACAAACACAACCAGCTGACCATCAAGTTCATCACGGATGATATTCCCGACCCCTCGAAGATATATCTCTTCCACGGAAAGAGGTACATCTGTGAGAAGGTCGAGATGTCAGTGACTGCAACAGGAGTTGACAAGGTAAAAACAGGATATTTCTACGAATATCTATAGTTTCCCCTTGAAGTGCTTCGACTCCTCGGAGGCGTTATTGTTAATGCCTCCGGTGTACTTATTCGTCGTGCTGATGTCTGCATGACGGGCTTGGTCGCGAGCGAATACTATACCGTGCGTATTGGCAAGGTCTATGATTCCTGTATCCTTCAAGCTATAATACTTGTAGCTCTCGGGGAACCGTAGAGCCTTGCTAATCTTCGCCCATCTGTTCCTGAATATCGCACTACTTGCCTGTTCTTCGGCAGGGCGTAACTCCTTGCCGAAGACAAAGCAGTGGTTAGGATAGAAAAAATAACCAAGCTCGTTAAGCATCTTCAGCACCGACTCATTAAGACCAATGACCTGCGTCTTGCGGTTCTTCGAGATAGATGCCGGAACTGTTATGGTCATATCCTTGACCGAGATGTCCCGAAGTCGAAGCTGGACAAGTTCTATGGGACGGATGAATTCGTAGTACTCAAACAGACAGGCGAGGAGCATTCGCTTGTCGTTTTTCTCCAGATAATCTCGCAGCTTGATAAGGTCCTCTGTCTTCATGGGCTTCCTCTGTTTGTCATCTTCGCGCAACACCTTTATCTTGCCTACATCATTGGAGGCAAGGTACTGTCTCTCGACGAGCCAGGTACTCATGTGCGACAGCCATGTGCGGTAGCTGTTGCGTGTCTTAGGCGACAGGTCACGCTCGATAAGCAGATAATCGAGGAAATCTGTCATGAGCGACAGATTGAACTGATACATCTTCAATCCATCCAACTTATTGTCCCGAAGGTAGGAGAGGAACACCATGCAGTGTGACTTGTAATCATAGCCGGTTTTCTTCTTGTGAGTACCCTTCTTCGCCTTTATCTCGATATCCTTCAGGTACCGCTCCATCACCTTCACCACTTCGAGATCTCCACGTGTACTTGGATTATCCACCCATCTGTTCCAGCCACGGTCCATCTTATTCACGATGTTGGCCATTATGCGTGCAGCCATGGTGTCACGCTCAAATCCTTCCTCGTACTTGTTGAGCATAACCTTACTACGGCGCAGCTGACCTGTCGTCGGATCGCGCTGATACCAGTCGATATAACTTCCTGTGGGGGTGTCATGGCGTTTTGGCAACCTTTGGTCAACCAAATCGCTAAAAATTGATTTTTGTTTTTTTGAAAACATTTTTTTTACGTTCTTTGCCTGGGCGAAGAGCGCTATTCAACCTATTTTCTATTCTCGTATCGAAACCTTTTTACAACAAAGCCGCAAAACGCTGATTTTCAACGATTTACGGCTTCTTGTAGTTGCGGAGGCAGGATAGAATATATGTCCTGTTTCCGTATTTTTTTGTTCTCTAATTCCGAAGAAATAGGTGAAAGCGCTCGGATTTCAACCTATTTCTCTTCTCTACCGTCCGAGTTTCGTCCCATTTTATCCTGTAAAACATTATCATAAGCAGCTCTCCAGCGTGCTAATCCTTCTTTCAAGGTAGCGATGTGATCTGCGTTAGACTCAATCATTTTCATCGCCATTTCCAACTGAGCGCGTAGGACTTTAGGGTCATTGTTTACAACAATATTCCCATTACTGTTACTAAAGTCCTGGGTTTGTTGTCCGCCTTGCGTAATTAAGCCATCGACATTGAAGAGCTTGTTAGGCTCAATTTCCAATGCATTGGCAATGGCAATTAATGTTTTCAGACTTACAGTTGAATCTGCCAGATTCTTACGATAGTTTCCACGATAATCTGGATTGTTAGTTACTCTTCGTCCAAGTTCAGTTTGTGACCATCCAAGTTCTCTTAGACGTGCTTCAATTAATGTTAAATTAATGCCTAAAATTCTCATTGACTCTTTGTTTTATGTTAAATAATCTAATTATAGCGAGATTTTAATCCTGTTTTGATTGGATTTTCCTCGGTTTATATATATATTTGCAGCAAAATTACAAAAATAGTAATAGATATGCAAGAAAATTTAGTAAAATTAAGTATTAGTCATATTTGTGACTATTATCAATCATTAGAGAAGAAAGAGAAGGGAAAACTTCTCAAGTACCTCGAAGAGAGATATGGGTACAACCGTATCACTATTTCAGCGAAATTAAGAGTCAATGCTCCCAACCAACTGAAGGAGCATGAAGTAAGGAACATCGCGTCAGCTATAGAGAAGGAGGAGCTATGGATGTATTAGAATTCTATGTTGACGCTCAGGGGAAAATTTTCTACCGTCAATTCAACAGAACCAAAGAGCTAACACGCCATGACTCTATAATCATCGATAAGCTTAACGAACTCATCAAACAGAAATATGTCATTGCATGGGAAGCACTTGAGTTGCTGACCAAGCATATTGAGGAACCGGAATATAAATCTTTCTTTATTGCCTCCAGGTTTATCAGATGCAACTTCGGTAATGATGACATGCTCCAGTTCGACATCGAGGGGGACTCCATCAACGTCGAGGATGTGCGCTGTCCATTAAGAGGCGGCCACTGCAAATGGGAGAATATCATCTGTCGAAGTTCTCGTCAGCTTGGACTCTCAGATGATGAGAGAAAAATTATCAGACTCCTGGGCACCTCAATGAGTGCCAAAGAGATTGCAGATGAAATGCAGATTGAATATGCAGCACTTCGTAAGCGCATCAGTCGATTAAAGGCGAAGATCGGTGTAAAGAACTGCACCGAGCTTCTTAATGCCATTAAATTCGGAAGAGAAGAGGAATATTGTTAATTCCACACATTATTAATTAAATAAAAAAGCATTATGATTAGAAATGGGTTAAATCCGTCCATATTTTTATGGACGTTATGGTCAGTAACAATAATTATGTTGTTCCTGCGTTTCTTCGGAGTTATCACAATTTCATATCTGTGGATTCTTGCTCCAATATCATTATTGGTTATAGCTCTTCTCTGTGTGGCAGCTTTTGCAAAGCTCGGATATATCATTTCGGTATGGATAATTAATATGAGAAGGAGGTAGAGTATGAACAGACCAATAAAATATAGAGGGAAATCCGTCTCTAATGGCAAATGGGTTTACGGCGAATGGTTAAATTCTCGATACTTAGTTGGATATAGTGATTCAAAGGACTATACTGACACAATATTCTATGAAGTTAAAGAAGATACAGTTGACCAATATACCGGTATGAAAGATATCAGGAACCGAGAAATTTATCAAAACGATCAGATATATGATACGATATTATGCGATGCAGAATTCAATTCTCTGTATCGCCAACATGGACAACTAAAAATAAAGAAAAGATAGCTTAACACAATTATGACTGTAAAAGAATTAAAAGAAAAACTAGCAAGATATAATGATGATGCAGAAGTGAAGGTATTCAACGACTTCGAAGAGTCAACATACCTTATAGATGAGTGACCAAAGAGTTGGTTTATCTGGAAGGTAAATTGGTTGAGACCAATGTCATTCTAATAATAGATAAACAATTCTAATAGAATATGGTAGTTCCTATGTTCCATATCTATTACCTAATTTTGCACGAGAAAATAATTCAACTATGATAAGTAAACAAACAATAGACAAGGTGATGGAGGCTGCATCGATCGTCGATGTGGTTGCCGAGTTTGTCACCTTGAAAAAGGCCGGAGTGAACTACAAAGGATGCTGTCCATTCCATGAAGAGAAGACACCATCTTTCGTAGTGTCCCCATCTAAAGGTATATGCCATTGCTTCGGTTGTGGCAAGGGTGGTAATCCGGTTACATTCCTGATGGAGCATGAGAACCTCTCATACGTGGATGCCATCAAGTGGTTAGCCAACAAGTACAGTATCGCCATTGAGTATCTCGACGAGGATAAGAGTGCTGAAGAGAAGAAGATGATGGAGGAGCGTGAGTCTCTCTCTGTCTGTATGCAGGCTGCTGCAAAGTTCTATCAAGAGCAGCTCAAACAGAATAATCCGGATGCTAAGGCAGCACTTCAGTACGCGCGTCAGAGATGGGACTGCAGACGAACTGCGAAGGACAAAGAAAAACATCCATTCGAGGATGATGACAAGGATGCGGTTTCCATGTACGGTCTTGGCTGGGCACCTAATGAAAAGGATGCCCTCTGCAAATATATGAAACAGAAGGGGTATTCATTTGGCTATCTTGAAGAGTTAGGACTTGTCAAGAAGAAAGAAGACGGCACATACCGAGACTTCTTCATCAAGCGTGTCATGATTCCTATCACCGATAAGAGAGGACAGGTGATTTCATTCACCGCCAGAACCATGGACAAGAACGATGAAATTCCGAAGTACATCAATACCAAGAACTCTCCATTGTTTGACAAATCCAAGAATGTTTTCGGTATATATACCGCCAAGAGAAGAGCGATTGCACAGAACAAGGTCTATTGCGTTGAAGGCGCACCTGATGCGCTCAAGCTCCAGGCGGTTGGAGTGGAAAACACAGTGGCTGCTCTCGGCACAGCGTGGACCAAAGAGCACTTTGAACAGCTTAGGGCTATGTTCGGCCGTGGCAACACGGATGCTGCCATTTGTTGGATTCCGGACTCGGACCAGAAGAAGAAGGGCGAACTTGGCCCAGGTTTCAAGGCGGTTCTGAAGAATGGTAAGTTGTCTATGGAGGCGGGGTTCCGGACAACCGTCAAGGAAATCCCACAAGATAAAGAAGGCAAAAAGCAGGATGCAGACAGCTTCGTCGATTGCCCTGAGCGACTAGAAGGTCTCGACGAGGTCGATTTCCCTATATGGTTTGCAGCTAAAACTATAGATCGTAGTGCTCCTGTATCTGAGATGTATGGCTCCATCAAGTCTGTATGCCAGCTCATCATCCTCATCAAGGATGAAGCGGTACAGATGGCAATCCTCAAAAAGCTATCTGATAAATATGGCAGCGCATCGACGTGGAATTCGGCACGCAAAGAGGCTCTAAAACAAAAGCAGGAGGAAGAAATAAGCGCTCAGCATAGCGAGACAGACAAGGATATGCTCAGACGTTTTGGCTTCTATCCTAAGGACAACTGCTATTTCGGCGCCCATGGAGCGCAGTGGTCGAACTTTGTCATGCGTCCTCTGTTCCATGTCCGTGACCCATACAATTCTCGAAGAATGTATGCCCTGAAGAATATAAATAGAGAGGAATGCGTTGTTGAGATGAAGGAGAACGACATGAACTCCCTCCAGGCATTCAAAGAGAAGGTCGGTTCTATGGGCAACTACCGATGGAAGGCTGGACCTAATGAACTCAATTCCCTGGGAGACTATTTGTACGAAACCACAACTACCGCTAATGAGGTGAAGCAGTTAGGTTGGAATCCTAAAGGCTTCTGGTCATGGGGTAATGGCGTAATGTTCGAAGGTCAATTCATGCACGTCGATGACTATGGCATAGTTTCCCTTGACTTCAAGAGAGATGACGGGACTGTTGACTACACCGAGAACTTCTATCTTCCGGCAGAATCTAAACTATATAAACATATAGATGAAGCCTACACTTTCGAGCGAAAATTCATATATGAGCCTTCGAAGTGCTCATCAATAGGACTGACAGATCTATTGCTGCAGATGAAAGAAGTATTCGGCACAAATGCTCAGATTGGTTTCTGTTTTGTCCTGTCATCACTATTCAAGGATGTCATCACCGGATACACAAAAAACTTTCCACTTCTCAATCTTTTCGGTCAGAAAGGTTCCGGAAAGACAGAATTTGGTTGTATGATGATGAGCTTCCTCTTCTCAAACCCGAAGGAAACCAACATCAAGAACTCTACACCCAGTGGACTTGCAAAACTTATAGGCAAGTGCAAGAACGCAATGGTTCATATCGACGAGTACAAGAACTCCATCGACCCTATATTCATCGAGGTGCTGAAATCAGCATACGACGGTGTCGGCCGTACTCGTATGAATATGGACGATAACAACAAGTCTGTCGAGCAGACAGCAGTTGACAGTTCCGTCATCCTCTCCGGACAGGAGATGCCGACTATAGATATTGCCCTGATGTCACGAGTCATCTACCTAACATTTGAATCCACTACTCACTCTTCAGAGCAGCGTCGCAAGTTCAACGAATTGGCAGAAATCCGTAAGCTCGGAGTTCAGCATCTTACCAATAAGATTATAGGCTGCAGAGCCACATTCGTTACCAAATTCTATGATGAGTACGTATGGGTTTTATCAGACATCGAGCATGTCCTTGAAGAACGTGGAGTACAAGCTGAGGACAGAATATGGAGGAACTGGTCTGTCTTGCTGGCGACATATAAGACTCTTCAGATGCGCTTGGAACTTCCCTGGAAGTACGATGAGATTAAATCTCTGGTCGTTGAAGGAATAATCCGCCAGTGCGCAGAGGTTTCCAATTCATCAGAAATGGGAGACTTCTGGACAGTATTCGGATTTATGGTTTCAAGAGGTTTCATCTTCGAGAGTTTTGACTACAAACTATCTATGGTCAAGAAGCTGACAGCAAAGAAAGGTACGGCTACTGTCAGCCAAGACTATTCTGCTAATCCAAGACGAATATTGATGATTAGAGCTTCTAAGGTTATATACCCATTCATGGAGCAAGCGAAGAAATTAGGCATCAAAACAATGCCAGAGTCTTCCATCAGATACTATCTGCAGACAACAACAGGATATCTTGGACGTAAGACTGGCAGTGTCAGGTTTATCAAGGGCGCTAACGGAGTTCCAGATTATGCAGAGAGAAAAATCGGAGAGGATTGCAAAAACAAGCTTTATGAATCCGACAATCCTTGGTGTTATGACTATGAAATGTTGAAGGAGATGTATGATATCAATCTTGATTCATCATCTCAAATACCAGAAGATATTGAAGATGAATAAATACATAATGCTTTAATTAAAAAGTTGATTTTTTTCCCGTTGTAAGGGAGCTACGTTGTGAAACGTGGCTCCCTTTTTTATATATATAAATCTCCGTTTGCGTGTAACGGCTGTTGTCATTCGTTGAAACATACATCACACGCAGTTACACGTAAGTACACGCACGTTGATTTTCAACACGTTACGTACACTTGCCTTACACGCAATTTACACGCAAATACACGTTTTGGTCACACGCAACACGCAAATCCACAACAATTACACGCATTTTTTTTAATCTACACGTAATTATTAATAAGTAAAATAGAGATAAGTAATTGATAATCAATTTGTAATAAATTTGCGTGTGACTACGTGTAAGGTAGTGTGTCATTTATGTATATCTAAATAAATATGGATGGGTATAAATAAATCAAGATTTCCCCTGCGTTTTACCATAAATATCCATGTTTTCAAAGATTTATCCATATTTTCTTGGAGTTATCCGTTATTTCTTATATCTTTGCACCACAAATCAATTTTAATATGGCAGTTACAACAGCAAAAATTCCAGTCAAGAAGTTCGTCGGACAATGGTTAATGTTCCATTTCGGCAATCCTGTCAGATTTCCTGATTACTCATTAGAGAATATGGACCTGCGCAGGTTCTCTCTTAGTAAGCACGAATATCAGAAGCTCGGCATCGTGGAGGACGAGAATGAATTCACGGTTGATGTCGTGATACCGCAATCGAAACACAAGCCTCCTACTGTCTATCATTATTATGGAAAGCAGGGTAGGGCTGTCATCAACGACTCTATCGAGAGACTGTTCCGCCAGAATATGTTTGCGGAGCTCGGCGATCGTATCATGAGAGGTCATGACTTAAACGTCGCCATACTCGCCTGGTGTGAGAAACATGGCATCGATACCGCCTATTCTAACACCATCAAACAGCGTTACTATCGAATCAGAGATACATACCAAAAACAAGGTATTGACTTAAGAAAGAAGGTGAACGCCTGTTAATTCTGTTAAACTATATAAAATTACTTAGAAAAACCTTCTACTACTGCCCGTCAATTTTTCAAAAACGAAATATCATGAAATTGAAGAATATCAAACAGGTTTTTATGTCGTCCGCATCTGACGCACCTGCAAAGGTCGCAACAGATAACGCTGTAGTCACTCTTCTCAACAAGACAGAGATTCCTATCAAGCCATTCGCGCACTTGACCATATCCGATAAAATTGATAATGGTCAGCGAGTTTTTTCTGCAAAATTGACTCTGAAAACGACTAATTCTATACTCTCAGACATTAGTCGCAAGGTTTTCTATGCTGTTGACCTTAATGGAAAATGTTTTGTCATCGGTTCAAATGACCGTCCTTATCCTCTGATTACACAGTCTGATGACCATCCGGAGAACGGATCTGACGAGCAGTTGACCGTCATCACAGTCGAATATACTTCCATTACACCTATATTATATATGGATATTGCGTAATTTGTCGCTGGATTGTCAAGTCTATACCTTTGTATCGACTTAATAATCCAATACGATGAAATACGACTTTATAATCTCTGGAGAAATAGGTGTCGGCTATGACTGGTGGACAGGTCAGCGAGGCACCACTGCACAGCGGGTCAGAGCATTCCTTGACAATCACAAGGATGAAGAGGTGCATATTGCAGTCTCTTCCCCTGGTGGTCATGTGGATGCAGGTCTTGAGATCTATCAGGCCATCGTTGACCATGGCAATTGCCACATGCACATTATCGGTATGACCGCAAGTGCGGCCACCTTCCTCTGTATGGGTGCCAAGAGCGTCGATATGGTCGATGGTTCGCTTATGCTTATTCATCCTGCTTCCACTCTTGTTGCCGAGTGGACAGCCGCCAACAAGACAGAACTCGATTCTATCATCGCCCGGTTCCAGAAGGACCGCGAGGACCTCGACACTATTGACAAGGTCATCGCCTCTCTCTATGCTAAGCGCTGTGGCAAGTCCGTCGAGGACTGCCTTGCCAAGATGGAGAAGGCTGCATGGCTTACTGCAGAGGACGCTAAGGACTTCGGTCTTATTGACGAAATCCGTGATGACGCTGAAGGTAAGTGCAAGAAGAGAAAGTGCAATCTCTATACTAATGCGATATTCAAGGAGTATGGTCTCCCTCCGTTTCCTCAGACTGCAGCCATTCCGGCTGTCGTCGATGAGAATGGCGAGCCATCACAATCTTTCCTCGAAAAGACGGTCGAGAAGATTAAGGCCATATTCCACAACGAACCCGCACAAAAATCTAATATCATGAAGAAGTTCACAAACATCATGGCTGTCCTTGCTGTCGCTTCTCTTCTGAACGATGACAAGGAGAACGTGCTTCTCAATGAGGAGCAGGCCACGAAGATTGATGACCATCTGGCTTCACAGGATGCTGAGATTAAGTCTCTCAAGGACAAGCTGACTGCAGCTGAAACCGAGAAGACTAACGTCGATGCAGAGCTGAAGAAGGCTCAGGATGATCTCAAGGCTGCTCAGACGCAGATCGAGAACTTGAAAAAGGCTCCAGGTGCAGACACAAGTCTCAATGCCGGAGCGCAGGACACTAAAGAGGATGATGATGTCCTCGGTCGTGCCAAGAATTTGTTTGACGAAGTCAAAGATATCTAATGGGAAAAGTAGTTATCACTTCGGCGGAACTCGCTAAGTTCGAGACTTCCGCAGCCAAGCTCCGTAAGGAGTTGCTCACAATGCCGCTTATGTCGGTTCAGGATTTCCTTAAGCATGTCAGTCTTCGCCCTGGTATCCGATACTCTGAATCTGTTGGCGAACTCACTGGTACCATGGAGGTAGGTCCTTACTCTAAGACTCGTATCGACGATGATGATGTAGAAATCACACCGCGTACACTCTACACCTACTTCGGTTCTGTAGTGAAGAAGTTCGATCCTAACTCTGTTTATCAGAGCATCTGGGGTTCAAACATCACAAAGGGTGAAGGCCTGAAGAACACAGACATCACACAGCAGGTTCTCGCTTTCCTTTCAAAGAAGGTGGGCGATGCTCTTTATTTCGCCCAGTGGAATGCCAAGCGCAATCCTACAGGCGACAAGACTGTTGACCTCTTCGACGGTTTCGATACCATCGCTGAGAAGGAGATTACCGACGGCAAACTCTCTGTTGGTAATGGCAACCTCTATGACCTTGACATCTCTACAATCGACAAGACTAACGCTGTCGATACACTCAAGGATATCTGGCGAAAGGCTGACTATCACCTTAAGCGTCAGAAGTGTAAGCTCTTTGTGACACCTGAGATTCTTGACGCCTACAACGACGACTACAAGATCACTACTGGTGCCATCGCCTACAACACACAGTTCAACCAGACCTTCGTCGAGGGCTCAGGCAACATGTGTGAGATTGTCGCACTGCCTAACAAGGCTGGCTCTAAGTTCATGCAGCTGACCACCAAGCAGAATATGCTCGTGGGTGTCAACCAGATGACCGATGAAGAGACCGTTGCTGTTGAAAAGCATGAGGCATTCATCCTCCAGTTCATCATGACACTCTTCTGGGGCTGTCAGTACGAGAGCATCAAGAAGGAGCGTCTCCTTGTTATCGGTAAGGATAAAACAGCTACAGCTCCTGAAGAGCCAGGCGGGGGCAGTGGTACCGAAGATGGTGGTACAGGCGACGGCCAGGAGTAACATTGTTCAACTTTAATTCTAAGATTTATGCCAGAAGTTAAGAATAAGTGTGATGCGTTCGCATCTCTGTATGCGAGCCTTCCTTACTGCAACGGTCAGGTGTCCCTCCCGGGCTGCCGTGCCCGTGTCTATTTCATCCCGAAGCGTGACATCGTCAAGTGGCCGAAACTCAAGATGGCTGATGCTACTGACATGAAGTCTATCGCCGTTTATGACGGCAACTTCACTCTTGCAGCAGACAAGAACTGGAAGTACATCGACCTTATCGATGGTGAGAACGAGCCAAAGTCTGAGCAGGTGGGTGCATTCGGTAGCTTCCACTTCTCTAACACTGCTACACTCGTCATTCCTGGTACTGAGGAAGAGCAGGCTGGTCTTATCACTCTGCTTAACAACGAAGACACCGTCTTCCTGGTTCAGCAGCGCAACGGTAAGGCTCGTGTGTTCGGTTCTGAGGCGTTCTTGGCTCAGCTCAAGCCTTCTCAGAACTGGGGTAAAGGTACATCCGACTCCAACAACACGACTCTGGAAATCACTGCAGAGGACATGGCGCCGGCACCATTCTATCCAGGCGAGATTGTCTGTGATGGAGGTGTGACATACATGGGCTCTGACGGCTCTCTGAAGGAGACAACTGACGAGGGTAATGCTTAACCTTCACTCGGTTAGTGCATATCCGAGCCGCCAGTGCTTCGGCATTGACGGCTCGTTTTCTTTTCACGTAATCAAGATTAATCATGGACAAAAAATTCACAGACAAACTGAGCACTTTCGTCAACTGCGAAAAGCACTCTGAGAAGGAGATTCAGGACGCTGCTATGATGCTGCGTCAGATTGCTCCTCGCAATATGATTTATATGAGATGGTACCAGCTTGCTTATACGAGACCTCGATACATCGAGGCGCATGTCACTGCCGAATGCCGCAAGCATCTGAAGTACCGTCTCGACAACCTCACACGTGAGGAAGTGCGTGTGATGGACGCAAAGGTCAACAAGGAAGCTCAGCAGATTATCTCCGAGGGCGAACCAGAAGGCGATGATGAGATTCCGGAGGGCAGCACGCCAAAGAAGCTCGGCCGCCGTGATGACCACGACAGCTTGCCGGAGGACATCAAGGCATTATGGGAGCAGAATGGCGAACTCTACAAGAAGATAAAGGATAAGTTCGAAGAGATAAAGGCAATGGGCGATGTTCCTGCTTGTGATCGCTACGAACATCTGAAGATTCTTGCAGAGCTCGACACTCGCTATCTGAAGAACATGCAGAAGTACGATGAATATATGAGTGATGGCTCTCATGAGACGCCAGCTGTCACTGCAGATGACAAACCAATGACAGAGGAAGATATTACCAAGGCTGTCAGCGCTGCACGCTCTTATATCTCGAAGAACCTTGGCAAATACGAAGCTATGCGTTATGCTTGGAGTGTTGAGCCGACTGCCGAAGCCGAGAAAAAGGTTGATGAGCTTCATGCAAAACTTGCGGAGAAAGTTCTTATACTCACTGAGAATAACGCAGTTATCAAGGATGAGTTAAAGAAGAGACTTGTGGATGTTGACCTTCTGAAGGATGAGGAAATCTAAGGCTTCACAATACCTCAAGCCTCTTGCCCAGGCACCTCTACAGGCGTATCTCGGCAAGGGGCTTCATACTCTTGGTCTTCTGACGTGGATTATCGAACAAGTAGGCAAGGTCGATTTCCTATGGGTTTCGACATATTCCACATCGGAGGAGTTCCTCAGCGGACTGCTGAACCTTAAAAATGAGGGTATGGTTGAGGTCTCAATTCTTGTGGCTGACGTAAAGGCAGCTAAGAAGACAGTGCAACTGGATGACCTTATGAGGCAATGCTTTAATGGGGTCTATCTCGCAGAAAACCACTCTAAGGTGCTGCTTATTAAGGCTGGTGACTGTTTCGTCTCAGTTGTCACATCACAGAATCAAACCTATGGAGGACGAGCAGAGAGTACAATTGTGACTACTGACCAACAAGTGTTCAATCAGTTATATAATGGATTCGGTCAAATGACTGTTAGTGAAAGCGTTAAGATATATGGAATACACGAAAGAACAACTACAGAAGATAAGGGAAATGTCGGAGAATCTGGCTTCCCCTACGGAGATTTCCGTCCATTTGGGGCTCAAGAGTGAGACTGAGTTTCTGGAGGACATAAGGACACCTGACAATCCTGCCCGGCGTGCCGTCGTCGAGGGCGTGTATAAGGTGTCTAACGCACTGCGCACTCAGAACATCCAGTTGGCTAAGGCATGCTCACCTGCTGCCATGGAGCAGTGCGTCAACTCTATTCGCGATATAATGTCACATCTATAATATGGCTGTACCAGTTAATCTTGATGATTACCAGCTGCACCTCTTCTCCAGTCTGGAGGAGATGCAGGAAAAGCGTCTGGCGCAACGGACTATCGACCGTCTGTTGCGCCTTCGCGACCTTTATACGTCCTGGCGCAACTTCCCTGCCATGTCAACCAAGGAGGTCGTCGAGCGTGATATGCGCATCAATGGTGTCAATCAGCGCGAGGCGTATGATGACGTGAAGATAATCAAGATTCTCATGGGCAACCTCGAACAGGAGTCGAAGGAGTGGCAGCGCCTTGTCTTCAACCGCAGATCAGAAGAGATATATAAAGAGGCGAAGCGCATGGGCGACTACAAGACAGCGGAGAAGGCTAATGCCGACTATGCCAAGTACAACCGCCTTAATGATCCAGATGATATCAAGATTGACCCGTCTTCCATCATTCCGGCTAATATCGAGCCTACTAATGACCCATCTGTCATCGGCGTCAATCCGCCTAAGAACTGGCGTCAGTCTATGGCTAAGTTAAAGTCTAAGTGGTTGACAGAGGCACAAGTCGCTGATTTTATTGAGATTAAGGACGAGGATGATAGCACAGGAGACTAAGAGGATATATCTTAATGACGCTCAGTACTACCTCTCGGTGATGAACCCGAGAACTCTGGTGGC